>VOFH01000163.1_pt1 | contig 99297 bp, 116 predicted proteins | sample 5384091 | NCBI WGS metagenome assembly VOFH01 (sample SAMN12384727, study PRJNA508395) | human gut metagenome | isolation source: healthy gut G | host: Homo sapiens
CGAAGAGTTCGAAAACGGCGACAATCAGGTCGATCCCGATCTGAAAACGCTGACCATTCGTTTCGACCGGCCGATGTCCGGAGGATATGGTTTCGGATACGGGCCTTTGGGACAGGAACATTTCCCGCTGAAAAAGGTCAACGGGTATCCGAACAACCGAACGATTACTATCGACATCGCGCTAAAACCAAATTTCGAATATCAAATAAACTTGCTGAGCATCGGATTTTTTTTCTACCGAAGGATGGCCGATCAAAAACACGCTGATCCGTTTCAAAACCGGATCGGGAAAATAAAAAACGCGGAGCACTTCCCGCGTTCGCATAAAAAATCAATCCGTTCTATTTTCCGATCTCAGTTTGCTCCTGGTGCGTGATCTTCTCGCAGTATCGGCAGCGGAGCGCGATTTCGTCCCCCGTTACGGATCACCAGGAACGAGGTTTCGACCGGTTCGTTGTTGGTGACGCACTTCGGATTGGCGCATTTCACGAATCCCCGGATCGTCTGCGGAATCGTAACGGCATGTTTTTCGACCACCTTGAAATCCCGGATGATATTGACGACCGCCATCGGCGCGACGATCGCGATCCGGTTGATCTCCTCCTGTTTGCAGAAACGGTCGTTGATTTTGATGATCGCCTTGGTTCCCATGCGTTTGCTTTCGAGGTTCGTTCGAACGTAATCCGGTGATTCTCGTTTTCGAGTCCCAGTATTCTGATAATTTTAAAAAGATTGCTGGCCGGAATATGGTCGATGACCGTTCCGTTTTCGATAGCTGTAACTTCCAGCCTTCCTTCTCCCGTATTTTTCATGATTGCGATAAACTATAAAATAAACGGTTATTCGACGGCGCCCAACAGGTAACTGATGATAGCCATGCGGGTATAGACGCCGTTCTCGGTCTGTTTGAAATAGTAGGCTTTCGGATTGCCGTCCACGTCGGTGTCGATCTCCCCGACGCGCGGCAGCGGATGCAGGATGCGCATGTTGGGTTTGGTATTTTCCAGCATACTGTTTTTGAGGATATAAACGTTCTTCACGCGTTCGTACTCCATCGGATCGGAGAAACGTTCGCGCTGCACGCGGGTCATATAGACGATATCGGCGTCGCCGAGCGCCTTTTCGATGCTGCGGGTTTCGGTGTAAGGAATCCCTTTTCCGCGTAAGAACAGCTTGTATTCGTCGGGCATTTTCACTCGTCCGAGCGACGAACGTGAACGTCGGGTTGAAGAACGACAGCGCTTCGAGCAGCGAATGCACCGTCCGGCCGTATTTCAGGTCGCCGATCATCACGATATTGATATTTTCGAGCGTACCCTGCGTTTTCTTGATCGAATAAAGGTCGAGCAGCGTCTGACTCGGATGCTGGTTGGCCCCGTCTCCGGCATTGACCACCGGCACGCGCGAAATCTCGCTGGCATAGCGGGCCGCACCTTCGATCGAATGACGCATCACGATCATATCGCAGTAGTTCGAGATCGTCATGATCGTATCGTGGAAAGTTTCGCCTTTCGAAACGCTGGTATTCGAAGTCCCCGAAAAACCGATCACCCGGCCCCGAGACGATTGATCGCGCTTTCGAAACTCAGCCGCGTCCGTGTCGATGGTTCGAAAAAACAGCGACGCGAATACCTTCCGGCCAGCACCTGTCGGTGCGGATCGGCCTCGAAACGGGCGGCCAGATCCATAATCTTCAGAATTTCATCGCACGAAAAATCGGTGATCGAAACAAGACTTTTCTTTCCCATAGAACTCTATTTTTACTTTAAATCAATGCTCATACTCTCCACGTTCCGCAATCGTTCGAGCAACTGTTGCGACCGGCTTCGACGGATCGAAAGCGTCATCGTGCACGCGTTGTCGAACTGCTGGCCGAGCACCTCCGGCTGCATCTCTTGACGATCCGCATCACGTCGTTCATCGCCAGGTAGCCGAACCCGATCCGCAACACGGTATTCACCGTACGCTGCACCACTTCGGCCGCATCCAGAACCGCCGCCGCCGACTCCTTATAAGCGGCGATCAATCGGGCACGCCCAATTTGGTTCCGCCGAAATAACGTACCACGACCACCAGCGCATCGGTCACCTGCCGCGACAACAACTGCCCAGAATCGGCCGTCCAGCCGTCGAAGATGGTTCCCCGTCGTCGTTCATCCGCACGTTTTCGCCTTCCGGCCCCAGGCGCCATGCATAGCAATGGTGCGTCGCATCGTAATAGCGCTTACGCAACCCGTCCAGCGCATCGCGGATCTGCCGCTCGTCGGTCACTGGCCAGGCATAGGCCAAAACTTGCTTTCCCTTGTCTTATAGATGGCTTCGGCCGGGGCCGCGATCGTATAATAGCTGTCGTCGGCGGGTTCCATCATCGGTCTATTTCACTTTTGAAAAAATCCGGTTCCAGCGGATATTGGCCGGAAAACTTTTATCCTTATCGAGCGACATCCACACGAACGACGGTTTTCCGACGATATGATCCTCCGGAACGAACCCCCAATAACGGGAATCCAGCGAATTGTGCCGATTGTCCCCCATCATGAAGTAGTAGTCCATCGCGAACGTGTATTTGTCGGCCGGCGTACCGTTGATATAAATTCGCCCGTCTTTGATTTCCAAAGCTTATTCCCTTCGTAAGTTTCGATGATCCGCCGGTACAGCGGCAGGTTCTCGACGGTCAGATCGACCGTCGCCTTTGCTCGGAATCCACAGCGGCCCGAAATTATCGACGTTCCACGGATAGTTTTCGCTCTGTGGGAAAATATCGGGATCGGCCCCCTCGCCCTCCCTTTTGATTATCGCCGTCACGTTCCCCATCGAACGCATCCGCCGCGCATTTTCAGCGGTCAGCGGCAATTCCACATACGCGTAGTTAGCCGCATCGTAGTGAATATCGTCCTTGGCAACGCCCATGTCTTCGAACACGTCGGGATTGACCGGCGTACCGTTCGTTACAACCGTATAATTGTACTGTTTACCGGAATATCCGCCTGCGGCTGTCCGTTGATCCACATTTCGGAGTGTTCGATAAAAATCGTATCGCCGGGCAGTCCGACCGCCCGTTTGACATAGTTTCGCGCTTGTCGACCGGACGGACGACGATCCCCTCGTCCATCAGCATCTGGCGGCCGCGCCGGTCGCCGTAACGACGTTGGTACTGCCGCAAAGCGTTATAATAGCTGTCCGACGGATAAGCCAGACTTACCGTATCTCCTTCCGGAAAGTTGAATACGACCGGATCGTTGCGTTTTACGTTTCCGAATCCTTTCAGTCGGTGGTACGGCCACTTGATCCATTCGACGAACGACTTTTTGGTCTGAGAAAACGGCATCGTATTGTGCACCAGCGGCATCGAAATCGGCGTATTCGGGATGCGCGGGACCGTAGGCCGTCTTGCTGACGCAGAGATAGTCGCCGACCAGCATACTCTTTTTCCATCGACGGCGTCGGAATCACGTACATCTCGAAGACGAAGATCCGGATCAGCGTAGCCACGACCGTCGCAGAACAGAATCGCTTCGACCCCTCGGAAGTCTTGCGGTAGGTCTTGTTGGTTCGCTTGCGTTCCTTGTGCTTCCCGCCAGAACAAGCGGTACATCGTCTTCGATATATAAATATCGTAAATCACGACCAGTCCCAGCAACAACCACAGGTTGCCCGTCAGACCACGAACCACAGCAGGTAAATGACCGATACCACGCCGAATTTTACCCAGCGGTTACCCCAAATCGTTTTCAGTTTGTTCAGAAATTTATTCACAGTCGGCCGGTTAATCGATTCCCATTAGATCCTTCATGGTGAAAATACCCCGCTTGCCGCAGATGAATTCGGCGGCGAGCACGGCTCCGGTAGCCAATCCTTTGCGGCTCTTGGCACTGTGCGTAATGGCGATCAGGTCGGCATCCGACTCGTAGGTAACGGTATGAATCCCGGGAACGACGCTGCGGCGTACGGAGGTGATCTCCAACTCGGCGGGCTCGGTCGTCGTACCGCATATCCATTTCTTTTTGCGGGTCAGGTTCCCGAGAATTCCTTCGGCCAGCGTGATCGCCGTTCCGCTCGGAGCATCCTTTTCTGCGTGTGATGGGTTTCTTCGACCGTCACGTCGTATTCCGGAAAACGCTCCATCAGTTCGGCCAGTCGGCGGTTCACCGCGAAAAACACGTTGACGCCGACGCTGTAATTCGAAGCGTAGAAGAACGTGCCCTTCCGCTCGTTGCACAGCTTTTCGACTTCGGCGTACCGGTCGAGCCATCCGGTCGTACCGCACACCACCGGCACGCCGGCTTCCAGGCAGGTTACGATGTTCTGAAAAGCGGTATGGGGAGTGGTGAATTCGATAGCGACATCCGCTTTCCGAAGGTTTTCGGCATTCAGATCGCCGGCGTTGTTGATGTCGATAATCAGCGTAACGGTATGGCCCCGGGAGATCAGGATCTGTTCGATTTCCTTTCCCATCTTGCCGTAGCCTATCAATGCAATCTTCATAATACGTACGAATGTTTTCGCAAATTTACGCTAATTTTTAAATAATCCTTTACCCGGCGCCGCATAAAACGCAAAATACTTCTTTCGGCAGGCGACGCCGAGCGGACGGTCGCCCCTGCCGAAAACAAAGAACCGCGGGAAATGGACCGTTTCGATCAAGGTTCGAAAACGAGGCGGTCGAATCCGACGGTTCCGGCGGAATATGTTCCCGTAACGGACCATTTCGAATGCGAAGCGTATTGATTCCCTTACTAATAACATGCCGGCCGAGCGAAATCGGAACGACATGCGGTTTCGGCGCATTGAGATCCAATTCCCGAACAACAGCCGTACCGTTGACCTCGATCCCGACCACTCCGTAACCCGGCGAAGCCGTACACATCAGCGTGAGGTCGAACTCGCCGTCCAACACGCTTTCGAACGAGAGCGTCAACCGGTTGCCCGGCCGATTGCAATGCCAGTAAAGCTGGGCATTGTTGCTCCAGATATCCCGGTACGGAATCCCGTGATGATGGTAATTCAGCAGATCTTCCGGACTTTTGCTCACGACGGCCATATGTTCGGCCTCGACCGTTATCTCCATTTTCTGCGAAACGAGGTCTTCCTGTGCAGCGATACTTTGCGGGCGGCCTCCTTCTCGTTCGGTCGACCAAGCTGCGCCCGCCCGGACGCAGGTACCAGTAAGTCGTCGGAGCGTAATCGACGACGGCCCGCAGGTGATGCCAGAGCTCCATATCGAACCGCAGCGAAGTACGGAACGGAATCCCGTCCAGCACCCGCAGCCGGGTATTCTGCACGAATCCGGCGCTGTCCGCGCCGGCGCCTTCCGGCTGGGCGATGAACGGATGGTCGGTAATACGCTCGCGCCGTCCCCAGGCGTAACCGTAATAGTCCTCGCTTCCGGTTCCCAAATGCGACGGGAACGTCTCTCCGTCCACATAGACTTTTTCGTCGCCTTCGCCCCACCAGGCGTATTCGGTATTGAACAGCGTCAGGCCGTCGCCGACATAAACGCCTTGTCCGTCCAGCGCGACGAAGCGGAGATCGGACGGACCGCCGGTATCGTCCGTATTCTGATGCTTGTCCCGTCCGGTCGAAACAGCTCCGTACTGATGCCACGAAGCCCCGAAATGCATCGACCGGTCGTTCCATTTCCACGGAGCGTAGCGTACCCGACCGTCGCATAGGCGCACCGGCTGCGTTCCCAGATTATGGAACGTAATCTCGCACTTGTGTCGGAAAGGCATGACCCAGTAGGCGTCCATCCGTCCGGACGGCTCCGCATACGCGTACCACGTATTGGTATAGAGCGGCAGATAACCGATCCCGTAGAAATCCCCGACCGGACACCATACCGTTCGTTCTCCGTCGAAACGGATCTCAAGCACGGTCGAACGCAACGCCTGCTGCCGTGCGGCCGCATCGAGACGCACGGACAGTTGCCGGACGGCCTTTTCGCCCTCTATCGTGAAAGTTTTACGGTCGCCGGGAGCCAGCGTTCCGTCCAGCGGGATTTCCCGCAGTTTCAGTTCGTCCAATCCCCGATCCCGGTCGCTCAGCTTCCGCCGGACTTCCGATAGCAGCGTCCGGTTCCTACGAAGTTCCTCCGCGGAAAAACTGACAACGCGCGTTCCCGGCTCGTAACTCCGGTAATTGATGTTGTAAAAAACCCCTTCGTGACCGGGCTGAATACCGCCGTTGTCGGAAAAATCGATCATTGAGCTCTGGTAAGTGATTTTACAGCCTTCGGCAAACGGAATTGGGAGGTAAAGGTTCAACCCCCGGTGCATCGAGTCGGTAAGCGTCGACACGCCCATCGACAACGGGGCCCCGACCAGGCCGGCGCCGCCGATCAGGCTGCGGGCCCGGCCCTCGACGACCGGTTCGCTGTCGCCGTCCAGGTAAATACGCAGGATACCTTCGCCGGAACCCGCTCCCGAAAAAGTCATCCAAAAACGGACGACGGCACCGGGACCGTCGGCGTCGAGCATCACGTATTCCGTTCCGTGCGGGGTCGTCTCCTGCCGGATAAAATTGGTGCAGTCCCCGTTGCCGAACCAGCCCGGCTGATCCGGCGTTTTCGTGGCGGGATCGGTGCTGCTGGCCTGACGGCAGGCGAACGCAGGAGACGGCCACCGGGCGATCTCGTCGCGGTCGGTCATTTCGCGCAGCAAAGTTCCGAGCGAAACTTCCGGAGAAGCGGGTTTCGCCGCCGTAAATAACAGCAGCAATCCAGCAAGCAACATACGATTTTTTTTCATAGAGTCAGAATTAGTCGATTCAGTCGGATTTAAAGGTAATAAAGTTTTTTCGAACCGCTCTGCATTTTCTGAAAAAGGCGTCGAACCAACCGGACGAACGACTCTGTTTCGTAAAACGGCGCAGGAAAATTTATGTATTTCAAACGGACAAAATTTTTACATTTCGCCGAAAATGCTATCTTTGTAAACCTAAAGCGACAACCGTGCGTTACTTTCTACAACTCTCCTACCTCGGCAAGGCATACAACGGCTGGCAGATCCAGCCCAACGCCCCGTCCGTGCAGCAAACCCTGCAACAAAGCCTCGGCACGCTGCTCCGTCGCCCGGTCGAAACCGTAGGCGCCGGGCGCACCGACACGGGAGTGCACGCCTCTTTCTACGTCGTCCATTTCGACACGGAAGCACCGATCGCCGATCCGGAAGATTTCTGCTACCACCTGAATGCGCTGTTGCCGTACGACATCGCCGTGCAACGACTGCGACGGGTGCGGAACGACGCACACGCCCGGTTCGACGCATTGGAACGGGAGTACAAATATTACATTTCACCGCGTAAAAACCCGTTCAACCGCGACACCGCGTACCAATTGGCTTGGCCGCTCGATCTGTGCCGCATGAACGAAGCCGCAGCCCTGCTGCCGGGAGAACAGGATTTCACCAGTTTTTGCAAACTGCACTCGGACAATAAAACGAACCTGTGCCGCATCGCCCGCGCCGGATGGCAGCGGCAGGACGACGGGTTGCTGGTATTCACCATTGCGGCGGACCGCTTCCTGCGCAACATGGTACGCGCCGTAGTCGGCACGTTGCTCGACGTCGGCCGAGGCAAGCTGACTGCGGAAGATTTCCGCAGCGTGATCGCCGGGCGCGACCGTTCGCTGGCGGGCAGCTCGGCCCCGCCGCAGGGGCTTTTTCTGAGCCGGGTGACCTATCCGGAAACGATCTACATTTCAGACGATACGAACTAATCTTATAACCGCTATGAAAACTAAAATTCAGGAACTATTCAAAAAAATGTACGGCGACGGAGCGTCGTTCTTCGCTTCGCCCGGACGCGTCAACCTGATCGGCGAACACACCGACTACAACCTGGGATTCGTGCTCCCGGGAGCCATCGATAAAGCGATTTACGTCGGCGTCAAACCCAACGACGGACAAAAATGCCGGATCCATTCGGTCGATTACGACCAATCGATCGAAATGGATCTGCACGGCGAAAAACCGGCACAACAGTGGGCTTGCTACATCTACGGCGTAGTGCAGGAAATGGAGAAACGCGGGGCGCTGATCCGTCCGTTCGACATGACTTTCGGCGGGGACGTTCCGCTCGGCGCGGGACTTTCGTCGTCGGCCGCGCTCGAAAGCGCAGTGGGTTTCGCGCTCAACACGGTCTACAACCTCGGTTTTTCGCGCGAACAACTGGCCAAAATCGGCCAGATGACCGAACACAACTACGTAGGCGTGCGCTGCGGGATCATGGATCAGTTCGCCTCGTTGTTCGGCGATCACGGGAAGGTGATCCGGCTGGACTGCCGTTCGCTGGAATACAAACTCGAACCGTTCGATCCGACAGGCTGCAAGGTCGTGCTGTTCGATACGCAGGTAAAACATTCGCTCGCCTCGTCGGAATACAACGTGCGCCGCGCACAGTGCGAGGCAGGCGTCGCCGTGATATTGAAACACGTCGGCGGCATCGAGTCGCTGCGCGACGTAACGCTCGAAATGCTGAACACCTACAAAAACGAAATGGACGACGTGGTTTACCGTCGCTGCAGCTTCGTCATCAACGAAAACCAGCGGGTGCTCGACGCCTGCGACGCACTCGAAAAAGGGGACTACGCGACTTTCGGCGAAAAAATGGACGGTTCGCACGACGGGCTGAGCAAATGGTACGAAGTGAGCTGCGAGGAACTCGATTTTCTGGCGGATCTCGGACACCGCAACAGCGGCGTGCTCGGCGCGCGGATGATGGGCGGCGGCTTCGGCGGCTGCACGATCAACCTGGTGAGGGATGCCGCTTATGCCGATTACCTGGCCGAAGTCACCGACAAATTTACGCACCGCTTCGGCAAGGCGCCCCGCATTATCGAAGTCAACATTTCCCAGGGAGCGCATCAGATCCGATAACGATACCGATGAACGAAAGAGCCCGGAAGCGATCGCTTCCGGGCTCTTTCGTTTCCCCGTCACACGCTAAAACTGCAGTTTCACGCCGGCGAGCATATTGATGCCCAGATCGCGGTACTGATTGTAACGGTAAATCCGCTGGTTGGCCAGGTTACGCCCTTCGAGGAACACGCCGATCTTCTTCGAAATGTTATATTCGGCGCCGAAATATACGTCGAATTGCATATCCACATGAGTCCGGCCCAGTCCGGCAGACGCGCTCGCCCCGTCCGTATACATAAACAAGATGTCGAAATCGCGCGGGGTCCGTACACGTCCACTCCGGCCTTGAGCAGCAATTTATCCCGGTAATTGTATTTCAGAGCGAGTCCGGCCGTCAGGTTCGGCAACCCGATATGGGCGCTCTGATCTTCGATTTTTTTCACGTCGTAACCCCGGTACTGCAAATTGAACAGCAAGCCGAACGCGCCGGAAATACGTCCTTCCAACTCGGCCCCGATCGTCCACATCGTCACGTCGCGCTGCGACACTCCGAACACGTTTCCCTGGTAAAGAGCCTGATACACATTCGCCCCGTCCCCAGCAACATCAGGTAGGCATTCAATCCGTAATTCATGTTCAGATAGCGCGAAACGCCGCCGAACACATGGTACGCGAACGACGACGAAACGCCGCCCCGGATACCGATCCGACCGTTGTATTCGCTGGTATTACGCCCCGTAACGCCCTGCAACACGTAAGGATTCCAAGTCACCGTATTACGGTAACCGTAGTTCAAGTACTCGCCGTCGATCTTCAGATAAGGAGTAAAACCGTCCGAAGCGCGCCATTTGAGTTCGAACAGCGGGAAGAAGGCGCTTTCGCTGCGATCCCCGTCGTTGTCGAGCACGTAATTGGCCCCCCAGCGCAAATTCCAGCCTTTCCGCCCTGCAAACGGTACATCGGCCGTACCGTCAGGATATTATCCTTGTAACCGTCCAACTCGCCGCTGCCTTTATAAACATCGTAACCGGCGTGCAGAGTCACCCCATGCCGCTGCCCAAAACGCTTTCCCAGATCGAGAAACGTCTTCACATCGGCCTCCCTTCATGTCGAAACGATCCTGAAAATAAGCTCCCTCGGCGCCGAAACGGATATTGAAATAGGAAAGGTCTTCGAATGCATGTCCGAAATAGATTTTCCCGTGCACGGTCGAAAAGTTCTGCCGCAGGGCCGATGCCGAAGCATCGATATTCCGTCCGGTAAAAGTTTTCCAGCGTCCAGGTCGTATCGTACCCGTAGCGGCTGATCTTATCGTAATCGTACCCCAGTTCGCCGCCGATCCCGAAACGGCCGAAACGACGCTCGCCGTACGCCCCGATCCGGTTGAACGTCTGCCCGGCCGGAGTCTTGATCCCGTTGTCGTTCTTGCGGTCGCTCCAACTGCCGTAATGGTTGACCAGTACGCCCCACTTGCCGTTGACGTTCTTCGTAGACGAAAAATAAGCGTCCACCACGCTCTGGAACGGAACGCCGACGCCGACTTTCAGGTACAACGGGCGATCCTGCCGGTAGTTGTCCAGACTGACCGACACCGGTTTAATCGGCGTCACTTCGAACCCGTAGCTGATCGGGTTCGGATGAACCTTGTAAGTCACCTCGGGACGCAGCGCCACCGTATCGTTCATATCGGGTTTAACATTCAGTTTCGATGCTTCGTTCACGGTCGGTTCGTAATCGCGCGTCACTTCCATCTGGCGGTTCAGATCCCCTTCTTCGGGCTTCTGCGCCCAGGCGGGACATGCGGCCACCGCCGCTGCGATCAGTATGATTGTTTTTTTCATCACTCTCTGTCGGTTACTTTAAAATCTATTTCAATGCGTCCATTTTCTGCTGCGCCTCGGCTACGACGCCGTCATTCTTGTCGGAATAGCCGTCCACGATACTTTTATAGGTGGCTTTGGCCTGGAACGCGTCGTTCTGCTTGACGTAAATGTCGCCGAGAATCAGAAAGGCCTTTCCCATCCAGTACTCGTACGGCAGGTTCTTTTCGGAGAACGCGAACACTTCCTTCTCGGCCTCTTTCAGTTTGTTCTGCTTGAACAGGATCGAAACGATCTGGTAACGCGCCTCGGCCGCATCCCGCGTACGGGCGTCGATCATCTTGCGGTAGTGCGCCAGCGCCCCGTTGTCGTCCCCGGCGGCTTGTAGCGCGCGGCCCTTCAAGAAATTGGCCGTATGCGCCAGATCGTCGGTCAGGTGGGAAGAAGCCAGCACTTCGTCGGCGGCATTGCCCGCGGCAGTCATATCCCCGGACGCCACGACCGCTTTCAAGTAGCCGTCCAACGCTTCGGAAGCCACGTTCTTCTGCGGCGCGATCACGCTCAGCCGCTTGTACGACTCGGCTGCGGCCGCATAATTTTTATCCTCCATCTGCATGGCTGCGGCTTTCTGCAGCGCCAGCGATTGGTAACGGTTGCTCGGCATGTTGCCGACCTCCTCGAAAGCCGCCAACGCCCCCGCACGGTTTCCAGCCTGCAGCGAACAGTCGCCGAGCGCATACAGCGCATCCGCCCGATAAACCCCTTTGCGGATACTGGCGCAGGTAATTGTCCATCAACGGAAGCGCCCGCGTATAATCCCGGCTCTGGTAAACCCGGTTGGCCGCCATGAACGAAAGCGAATCGCGCTCGACGACCGTCACGTTCGTCTCGATACCGCTCTGTTTGGCAAAAGCGAAATAGGTATCGACATCGTTCTTGTCGACATAAATATTCTTGATACCGATCATCGCATCCTTCACCTGCGGCGAAGAGGGATAGTTGTCGACCACCTTCTTGTAGTATTTCAACGCTTCGTCGTTTTTGCCGAGATTTTGGTAAATCAGTCCCAACTCGGACAGGGCGCTCACGGCGAACGGCGACTGCGGATAACCGTCCACCAGGCGTTTCAGTACGGCGGCGCCGTCGTTGAAGCGTTCACGGCGCACGTAGGTGCGCCCCAACTCGAACATCGCGTCGTCGACGTAGTCGCTCTTGCCGTCGCCGATAATCGCGATCAGCGACTCGACCTTGCGGTCGTACTTGTCGACCAAACCGAGCATCACGGCCCGCTGGAACCGGGCGTAATCGGCCCCGACCGTAGACAGGCTGATCGCCTTGTCGTAATTTTCGATCGCCTTGTAGTACTCGCGTTGGGCGAAAGCGATATCACCCAACCGGTTGAAAGCGTCCGCCCGCAAATCGTCCTTGGCGGGATAAGCATTCAGGAAACTATTGAACCTCGCGGCGGCCTTGTCCCACTGCTTGGCATTGAAATAACAGTATCCCAAGTTGTATTGCGCCATCCGGTTCTCTCGCTCGTTACTCGGAGAAAGCGCCACATAAGCCTCGTAGAGCGGCTGCGCTTTGGCGTAATCCCCTTTGCGGACATAGGTTTCGGCCCGCCAGAATTTGGTCAGCGCCGTATACTTGGCCGTATATCTATTGGCGTCGGCCACATCGAGCAATTCGAGCGTCCGGTCGTAGTCGCCGGCCTCGAAACACTCCAGCGCACGGAAATAAGCGATCTTCTGCAACGCCATCTTCACGTTGTTGTCCGGATCGGGCAACTGGCGGATCGCCTCGTAAGCCGCATTGTAGTTGCGGGGAATTGAAATAGGCAGCCAACAGAATCTCGCGCGCCTCGTTGATCCGAGGCGAATCGGGAAACTCCTTGATATAATTATCCAACGTGGTGATCGCTTCGTTGAAAATACCGCCGCCCAATTCGTACTGCAACTTTCCGTAGTTGAACATGGCCTCTTCGCGGATCGCCTGGTCGAAATCGTCCGAAGCGGCCAGCGCGAAAGCGCTCATCGCTTTTTTCTTGTCCCCCATCTGCAGGTAAGCGTCGCCGAGGTGGAAGCTGGCGTTCTGAGCCAGTTCGTCGCCGCCCGAAGCGACCTGCGTGAGCCGGTCGATCGCTTTCGGATAGTCGCGGTCGACGTAATTGCAGTAACCGGCCAGGTAAAGTTCCTCGCGCCCCATCTCACCGCCCAATTTGGCGTAATTGTCCATATAGGCCAGCGCCTTCGGATAGTCGCCCAGGTGGAAATAAGTTTCTTCGCTGACGATCCGCGAAATCTCTTGTTGACGGGCTTCGGTCGCCTTGGCCAGCAACGGAATCCCGTTAGCCACCACGTAGTCGTAATTGTTCTCCCGGAACTCGATCTGCAACAGGTAAAACGGAATGATCGGTTCGTAAGCCGGATTGTCCGCGATCGACGCGAACTCCCGCTTGGCCGCCTGCAGATCGCCGCGGGAATAGTCGATATAAGCGATGTAATACGTGGCGTGCGGCTTATACTGCGGATCGGTATTGCAGTTCTTGAAATAGCCGTAGGCCTTGTCGGTGTCCCCCGCACATGTAGGCGGCATATCCCGTCCGGAAATTATATTCGTCGAAACGCGAAAAGTCGAGCTCATAGGGATCGACCTGTTGGTACTGCGCATAGGCGGCCTGGTAATCGCCCTCCTCGTGCAACAGCGTGCCGAGCGAAAACCGGATGTCGTTCGCATAGATCGAACCCGGATACTCCAGGATAAAACGGTCGAGCATCTCGCGGGCGTTTCCCTGCCGCATCTCGGCGGCGCACAGAGCTATGTAATAAGCCGCCCGCTCCGAAAACCCGACATCGTCGGCACCTGCGCCGCGGGCCGCTTTCTCGAACTCGGTCTGCGCAGCGGAGTATTTCTGCTTTTCATAAAGGGCTATACCTTTATCGTAATGGGATTGCGCCTCGCGCGGTGCAGCTTCTATTTGAGCGACAGGGGTCGCCAGCACACACAGCATGGCCCCGAAACTCAACATTTTTTTTCTCATATCGGTTCTTATTATCAGCTCGGCAAAGTTAACAAAATTTATCAATAGCCTTCCCGGCGACAGGCTAAAATATACAGTAAAATCGCCGATCGTGCGGAATCCGGTTCTTCGGACGATCAGCGCTTTTCGGCGGCCCGCAGTTTGGCGCTCCGCGAACGCGGGTTCCGTTCGGTCTCTTCGGCGGACGGAACGATCGCCTTGCGTACGACCAGTTCCCAGGGCGTCCGGGGCCGTCCGTAAAAATCCTTCTCCGGTTTGCCCGTGAAATTCCCGCTACGCATGAAATTTTTGACGAGCCGGTCTTCGAGCGAATGATAAGTGATCACCACCAACCGTCCGCCGGGACGCAGTACGCGGAGCGCCTGTTCGAGCATCATCTCCAGCGCATCCATCTCGCCGTTCACCTCGATGCGGATCGCCTGGAACAGCTTGGCCAGAAACTTACTGTCCGCCCCGCGCGGGGTTACCGGCGCAACCGCTTCGATCAGGTCGCTGATCGAAGCGAGCGGCCGCTCGCGGCGCACCCGCTCGATGCATCCTGCGATCCGGTGCGGAGCGTCCAGTTCGCCGTAATCCCGGAAAATCCGGATCAATTTTCCCGTTTCGTAACGGTTCACTACGTCCGCAGCCGAAAGCCGGGCACGCTGATTCATCCGCATGTCGAGCGGAGCGTCGAAACGGAACGAGAATCCGCGCTGCCGCGTATCGAAATGGTGCGACGACACGCCCAGATCGGCCAGCACCCCGTCCACCTGTTCGTATCCGTGCAGGCGCAATTGCCCCCGCATGAAACGGAAATTCGATTCTATGAACGTGAAGCGGGCGTCGTCGGGGACGTTGCGGCGGGCGTCGCTATCCTGGTCGAACCCCAGCAGGCGCCCCTTTGCGGAAAGCCGCTCCAGAATCCCGCGCGAATGCCCGCCGCCGCCGAAAGTCAGATCGACATACATTCCGTCGGGACGTATGTTTAGCAAATCGATACTTTCGGCGAACAGCACCGGCACATGGTAGGACTCCATAACGACAAGTTAAAATTTCGCGGATAAAAGTACAAAATTTACCCGAAATCGTTCCAATGAACCGGGAATATCTTAATTTTGCGCAAAATCAACCCAACGTGATGTCCGACGAGAAAACGCTTACCGTCGATCTGGAGAAAGTGATCGGGATAAAAATCCGGCGCTGGCGCGTTTGTTACCGCGCTTCGTAGTGGCCTATCTGAAACGCACGATCCACCAGGACGAAATCAACCGTATTTTGCAGGCTTATTCGCACCTCGAACCGATCCCGTTCATCCGCGCGGCGCTGGCGGATATGGGTATCCGTTACCGGGCGGTCGGGCTCGAAAAGCTGCCGCGCGAAGGACGCTACCTGTTCGCTTCGAACCATCCGTTCGGCGGCATGGACGGCATGATGCTGTGCGACGAACTGGAGCGCCATTTCGGATCGGTCAAAATCATCGTCAACGACCTGTTGATGCACCTCACGCCGCTCAATCCGCTCTTCATCCCGGTCAACAAGCACGGCCGGCAGAAGGCGCAGTACGCCGAACTGTTCCGGCAAAACCTGCAAAGCGGCGTGCAGGTCGCCACGTTCCCGGCCGGGCTCTGCTCGCGCCGGCACCGGGGCGTCGTGCGGGATTGCCCGTGGCGACCCAGTTTCGTCAAAAACGCGATCGAAAGCCGCCGCGACGTCGTTCCGGTCTATTTCGAAGGGGAACTGTCGTCTTTTTTTTACAACCTGTCCAACTTCCGCACCGCCGTGGGCATCCGGGCCAATCTCGAAATGCTCTACCTGCCCGACGAGATGTTCCGCCAGCGAGGAAAAGATTTCCGCATCCGCTTCGGAAAACCGGTGCCGTGGCAGCGGCTCGACGACGGGAAGCCCGCGAAAGTATGGGCGGAACGGCTCCGGGAATACGTATATAAACTTAAAACGAACAAAAAAACGGCTAAATATTACTTTGTCGATTTGTTTTTATATTTTTGCTCATCCAATCAAAACACCCGATGAAACCACTGATCGACCCCGTCCCGACCGATTTGATAGAAGCAGAATTGACCCGGGAACGCTTTCTGCGCCCGACCAATAACGGAGACAATGAAATATACGTCGTCACAGCCGGCGACAGCCCGAACGTAATGCGGGAAATCGGACGGCTCAGGGAAGTGTCGTTCCGCGACGGCGGAGGCGGCACGGGAGCCGACACGGACATCGACGAATACGACCTCGATCCGGAAGGATACCGGCAGTTGATCGTCTGGGATCCGAAACAAAAGGAGATCGTCGGCGGATACCGCTTCATCATTTCGCATTCGTCGCATCCGAAATGCATGTCGACGGAACACTATTTTCGTTTCACGGACAAATTCCGCGAGGAATACCTGCCCTACACGATCGAATTGGGACGGTCGTTCGTACAGCCCCATTACCAGGGCTCGCGCAGCAACCCGAAAGGGCTTTACTCGCTCGACAACCTGTGGGACGGACTGGGAGCGCTGGTCGTGAACAATCCGGACATGCGCTACTTTTTCGGCAAAGTCACCATGTACGGCTCGTACGACAAAGAAGCCCGCAACATCCTGCTCTATTTCCTGCGCAAACATTTCCCGGATCGCGAAAACCTGGTCGAGGCCATTCACCCGATCGTCCTCGATTTCGACGTCGAAAAGATGGAAGCGCTGTTCTGCGGCGGCAGCTATGCGGAAGACTACAAAACGTTGATCCGCGAGATCCGCAATTACCGTGAAAACATCCCGCCGCTGATCAACTCGTACATGAGCCTTTCGCCATCGATGCGCGTTTTCGGAACGGTCGTCAACCCCGATTTCGGGAATGTCGAGGAGACCGGGATACTGATTACGATCAGCGACATTTATCCCAAAAAATCGGAGCGGCATTTCAAAATAAAGGAAATAGCTCGTCCAGAACGTGTTGTATCCCCCAAAAGCGCAAAATCCAGAAAAAAAGCAATTTCCGTGGAAATCATTGCTTTTATGGAAAAAATTGGCTTATTTTGTAACGTTTAATTAATCCTATCGGTAGTAATGGCAGACAATCGACCCAAGAAAATATTGGTTGCGGAAGATACGGACAGTAACTTTCTGCTGGTGTCCATCATCTTAAGGAAAGAGTATACCGTTTTACGGGCATACAACGGCATCGAAGCCATCGACGTTTACAAAAAAGAGCAGCCCGACCTGATCCTGATGGACATCAAAATGCCGGAGATGGACGGACTGGAAGCATCCCGCGCAATCCGGGATATCGATCCGGAAATCCCGATCATCGCACTTACTGCCAACGCTTTCGACAGCGACAAGCAAAAAGCGATCGACGCAGGCTGTAACGACTACATGGCCAAGCCCATCGTCGTGGGACAGTTGACCGCAATGATCAAAAAATACATCTAAGCCGATTTTCCGACGTCATCGGGCGGGTCTGCGATCAGGCCCGCTTTGCTTTTTCCCACGCGCCCGAACCCGATCCCCGTTTTTTCCGCAAATAGCAGAAACCGCGGATCACGTTCACGTTCATAAAAAGGAAATAATACGGCACGAACAAGTACTTGTTGCGGATCGCCCGGGTCGCCAGGTAATATCCTCCGAGGGCGGCGGCGTAAAACGCCAGTTGCAACGCCAGGAACGTAATGTACAACGGCGATCCGCTAAAGGCCAGCGCCGCATTGACCGGCAACAGCAAAAAAAGCAGCAGCGGAGTGAGCGACCAACGCAGCACCCGGTGCGATAAGAACATGAAACTGACCACGCCGTAACGAAAGACATTCAGCAGCGGTCGCAGACGTCCGATCGACTGCAGGCCGCCGGCGCAAATACGCACCTTGCGCTTCTGCTCTTCCTTCATGTCGGACGAAGCGCCTTCGATGGCATAGGCCGTATCGCAATAAGCGATGCGGTATCCTTTCTGCACGATCCGCAGCGAGAGGACGAAATCGTCCAGCAGCGTATCGTTCTCCATCCGCTCGAAGAGGCCGCGCCGCACGGCAAACAACTCGCCGGCCGCCCCCATCGCGGAGTACAGCCGCCAGTCGAGCCGCTTCAGCGCCGACTCGTATTTCCAGTAAAGGCCTTCGCCTCCGGCAGCCGCGCCGTCGAGCCGCCGCACGGCGATCCGCTTTTCGCCGGCCACGCATCCCACCGTCGGGTCGGAAAAGCAGCGCACGATCTCACGTATCGCCTCCCGGTTCAACATCGTATTGGCATCGGTAAACACCACCAGCGACGTTTCGACGAATTCGATCCCGCGATTCAACGCCGCCGTTTTCCCCTGACGTTCGGGCTGAAAAAATACCTCGACCTCCGGGTAGGCCTCCAGTCTCCGGTTCGTCGAATCGTCGCTTCCGTCCGTCACCCAAACCACTTTCAACCGATCGGCCGGGTAATCTAACGACCGGGTATTCGCCATCTTCTCGTCCACGACCCGTTCTTCGTTGTAAGCGGCAACGAACAGAGTCACTTCCGGCAATTCGTCCGGCATCCGCGGCTCCTTCCGGGGACGGAACGTCTCCTTAACCTTTACCAGCACCCACAACACGATGCCATAACCGATATAAGTATAAAAAACGACGAATACCGAAATCCAGAATACGATCTCCAATGCTTTCATAATCCGACCGATTTATAAACGTCCAACGTCTGTTCCGCCGTCTTTCGCCACGAAAATTGTTTTACCCGCTCCAACCCGTAAGCCCGCTGGCGTTCGTACAGTTGCGGATCGTCCAGCAACCGCCGCACTGCTCCGGCGATCTGCGTCTCGTCCGTCGGATCGACCAGCACGGCCCCGCTCCCAGCGACCTCGGGCATCGCCGAAGTGTCGGAAGTAACGACCGGCGTTCCGCAGGCCATCGCCTCCAGCATCGGGATTCCGAAGCTCTCGCGCAACGACGTATAAAGAAAAATCTTCGCTCCGCAATATACCGACGGCAGGTCGCCGTTGGGAATGTAACCGGGCAGGCGCAGCAGCGGTTTGACGTCGGAAATCTGCTGCTCCTTCAATATTCCGTCAATCACGTTTTCGGGAATATCCGCTACCAGCAGCGGCAGCGGACGCTCTGTCTGCCGGGCATACAGGGCATAGGCGCGGAGCGTGCGCGCCGTATTTTTCTTCGGATCGGTATTGCCGAGAAAAAACAGGTATTCTTTCTCCGGTAGGTATTTGCGAGTCACCTCGTACGGAGATTCGACCGGACGAAAATGACTTCCGTACCCGTTGTAAACGGCAACCAACCGGTCGCCGCCGATCTGCAGTGCACTCCCGATCCGCTCGCGCTCGTAGTTCGACACGGTGATGATCCGGCGGCATTTCGGCAGAACACGCGGGACGACGAAGCGCCTGTAATACCACCCCATGTTCTGATACCACGAAGGACTGGAACCGGAACGTTTCTCCAAGAAAATAATATCGTGCAGGGTAAGCACCAGCGGAACGTCGCACCGCAGCGGCGCCGTATTGCCGGTACAATGCAGGATGTCGGGCCCGATCCGGCGCACCGCTTCCGGCAGGCAGACCTGTTCCCAAAGCGGATAGAGCGGAGCGTTTACCGTCACGATATGCATATTCTCGCTCTCCTCGAGGCAGCGGTCTTCGCCCGCGTTGACGAGGATGAAATATTCGTTTTCACGATCTATCTTCTGCAATTCCCGGATCACTTCCAGCGCGACGAAATCCATCCCATGCTTATTCACGCGGAAAATGCGCTGGGCTTCGATAGCTATTTTCATGGTATTGTACCGATTAATTCACATTCAGTTCCCCTGCAAATCCGTTTGCAGGCTCTCAGCCGGACGTTCCGCTTCCTGGCGATACAGGGCCGTTCACGACCCAGTAAAACACCGGAAGCGACCAGAATCGTCAGCGGGAAGAAAAACCAGAGCATGCGTAAAATAGTTCGCCACGTAACTTTCCGACCACATCAGATGCTGTCCGAATACTTTGCCGAACAAGTAGAACATCGGATAGTGCAACAAATAGAACGAATAGCTCATGCCGCCCAGGACATAAACGGCCTTATGGGTCAGCATCCGGTTCAGCAAACGGCTTTTGAATACGGCGACCAGGAAAACGAAACAGCAGACCGTAAAGGCAGTGCGGTTCGGAGCGTAGGTCGTCCACAGCATACCGAAAAAGACGGCCGCAGCGACCGCATCCCATACGTATGACTTCCGAAGCAGGAAATCATTATGACGCAAATAGATAAAAGCCAGCAGAAACCCGGAAAGGAACAGCGGCAGGAATACGAACACCGTCCGGTCGAGATGCAACCGCGCGATATCGTCCAGGAACAAAGCCCGTACGACGATGGCCGCCGCCGCGAGTCCCAGCAGTTTCACCAGCATGAGCGAATGGTTCGAAAATATAAAACCGATCAGAAAAGGCGCGATCAGATAGAACTGCACTTCCGCCTCCAGGCTCCAGGTGACCGGATTGAACGGAGCCCATGCCCCGTAAATCAGCGTATGCACATAAGCCACGGCGCTGAACAGGTGCGGAGATTCGCCGGCCAGCGACAAACGGTTGGCTACGACATAAAGCGTATAAAATATCACGCAAGAGAGCAGGAACGGCCAGCCGATCCGGGAAAACCTGACGCCGGTAATAAACCTTTAGCTCCGGTTTCTTTTCGTGATACATGTAATGCCGCAGAAAAGGCAAGGAGATCACGAAACCGCTGATGGCAAAAAAGATCTCGACCCCGAACCCGAACCGGTTGATAAACCAGTCCCATGAAAAAAAGTCCGAAATCCCGGCGTTGAAGTTCCGGCCGACGCCCGGCTGACATAATTATTCAAATGCAGCATGAATACCGTCAGGATGGCCAGAAAACGCAGACCGTCGATCTCCTTGATAAACAATTTCGGATCGACGGGGCGCTTGATTTTCTCCAGGATGGACTGTTTCCCTTTATTCTGCATAAATATCTGCCAGACAGTACTTAACAACACCGGTTCCGCTCGACGCACCCCTCCGATAACCGATTGTCAAAATAAACACTTTATCCCGGATATTCCAAGCCGTTTGCAGCATTTATTTATCGGAGCGTACGAATATCCGGCAACAGAAATACCCTATTTACCGCGTGTGCGGAAAACCGCGGCGACCGAAACGGAATAAATCCGGCTTAAATTTCGCGCTCCCCCTCCGAAAATCGCTAAAAACACTATATTTGCGATTCATTCATCGTCGCGCCATGGGGAAAAAAGCCGTCGGAATATTTATGAAACTGACCTTCAATCTGGTCATCTGCCTGGTATCGCTGATTACGATGGCCGGATATTTCGTACCGTACGCCGACCCGGCCGTTTACCCGTCGATGCCGTTTTTGGGTCTGGCGATCCCCGCCCTGCTGATCCTCTGCGCGCTGTTCATTATCTGGCTGATCTTCAAACGACAATTCATATGGCTGCTGTTCCCCATTCTGGCGATCGCAGCGAACTACCGGTATCTGAACGGTATGTTCCAGTACTCGCCCCCGGCGTCCGCCGCAGGCAAAACGATGAAAATTATGACGCTGAATGCGGGAGCCGTCCATCAAGAAGTGCGTCTGATTCTGGACGACATCCTGTTGCATGCCCGCGAGGAGGAAGTTGATATCATCTGTTTTCAGGAATTCAACGGCATCCGGGGATGCCCGGTCTGATTCTCTGTTCGGCGCTTACCCGTACCGGAGCAAACCGGACAGAGGCGACGGTAAACTGCTCCTGGCCGTATTCAGCAAATATCCGATCACGGACTGGCAGATAATCCCGTTCGAGAATAGCTGCAACGACGGCTTGTGGTGCGACCTTTCGATCGACGGCCGACCCGTCCGAATCGTAAACGTGCACATGCAGACGACCAGCATCACGCAGAGCCGGGCGCTCATCGAGGGCATCAAGGAGAATTACGTCATCGGAGACCTGCACGGCGTCAACCAGCTGCAAAACACCATACAAAGCAATTTCGTGAAACGAGCCGAGCAGGCCCGCCAGGTACATGCCATCGTACAATCGACCCGCTCCCCGCTGATCCTCTGCGGCGACTTCAACGACACGCCGGTATCCTATACCTACCAAACGATCCGGGGAGACCTGCTGAAAGACGGTTTCAAAAGTTGCGGAAACGGGTACGGATATACGTTCCACGGCTTTTTCGACCTGCTGCGCATCGACTTCATCCTATACTCTCAGGGAATCCATCCGGTCAGCTACTATTCGCTGCCGCAGGAATGGAGCGACCACAATCCCGTTTTCATGGGATTTACGCTCGCCGAATAGCGCCGCCGCACGGGTTCGGTCAGCGGTTCCCGATTTTCAGGTACTCATCCATCGTCAATAAGCGGTGGCGAACGAGCCGGTCGCGGATTTTTCTTCTGAACAGGTAAACAAGCGCTTTCGAAACGGATTTAAATTCCGAACCGGCACTCCGCGGAGGAAACACTTTCCGCACCATTTCCGGCGTCCGTTTGTTCAGGAAAAACGCACGTAAGGTTCACCTGATCTCATAACCTATCGAATCCACTATAATTCGGTTCCCATCCAGCCTTTCAGCGGACAAGGTTCGACTCGTCGTCCCGGTAACGATCCTTTTCGTAAAATAACTTCCCATACCCTTGAGATACTTGACAATCCGCACCCGGAAACTGTTCAGGAACGAACCGTCGGCGCCGACCGTCCCGTAACCGGTCACCGCACGGGCTTTCCGGCTGCGTACGAAACCGATCCTGCCGTATTGCTTTAAGCCCAATGCCATCGACCCATCCTCGCCTCGGATAATATCCACCCGGTATCCCACTTTCCGGCCGTAGTCGGCATTGTAGGCGAACACCAACCCCCGGACGCTCAGTTCCGGCCGTTTGAACGACTGCATCCACAGGTGCGTATCGCGCATAAACTCGTAAATTTTCAGGCCCAGCCACGGGTGACCTTCGTCCGGCATGTAACTCCACAGCGACGAAACGGCGACGATCCCCGGTCTTTGCAACGCATCCGTCATCGCCTGCACATACCCCCCGGCGGATACATCGTGTCGGAATCGATGCAAATGTAATATTTCCCTTGGGCATATTGTAGTCCGCACCGGCGGGCATATCCGCAACTATGTTGCAGTTCGGTATGATACGGAATCCCGGATGCTTCGAAAACATCCGCCGTGCGGTCGGCCGAATCGTTGTTCACGCCGATGATCTCCATCGGATATTCGCACACGCTTTCCGAAAGCGACCACAGGCATGCCGGCAGGTGCTTCTCTTCGTTATAGGCGATCACCACGACCGAAACCAGCGGCTCGTCGCTCTGCAATGTCCGAAGCCGGTTGCGGATTCCGTCCATAACCTCGGCAGACACATCCGCGTACGGTTTTCCGTAAACGGACAGATATTTTTCGTACCATTTCATATTTCCGGCATGATCCTTTACGAAGTCACCTCATCGAAAAGTCTGTCTCCATTGCTGCATAATGGTGTCGATATCGAACCGCCGCACATGTTCCCTCGCCCGGCTCCCCATCCGTTTGCGCAGTTCGTCCGTTCGATCAACAGGCATATCTTTTCGGCCAGGTCCTCCACATCCCCCGTTTTTCGCCAGCAGTCCGTCCTCGCCGTCACGGATAATATCTTCGGCCCGCAGGACAGGCGAACGCAACCGGAGGTACTCCGCAGGCCATCGCTTCGGCCACGACCAGCCCGGAACCCTTCGAAACGCGAAGAAAGCACAAAAACGGAACTTTTCGCAAAACCTACCGACCACATCGTCGGTAACGCCTTCCAAACGGCAGGTTCGCCGTAATCCGGCCTCTTCGACCATCCGCGCATAAATCGTCGGATCCCCTCCCCGTAAATTCGCAACGTCCAGTCCGGATGACGGACCCGCCACCCGTTTCCACGCTTCGATCAAAAGGTCGAATCCCTTCTGCCACGTATAACGGCCGACGGCAATCGCCTGTTTGGCCGTACACGGAGAAACACGGTCCGGTCCCGGATAAAACGGCAACGGATTGTGGATCGTCGTGACATTATCCAACTCCGTCCACAGCGCCTCGTCTTCGCGGGTCAGCACCACGAATTTTTTCAATTTTTCAACTCCCGGATCAACTGCGCGTTCCAGTATTTTTTGACCGCATCCCGGACGAAACCGGGAAGCATCCGGTTGTTAAAGTCGCGGTAATTGGAACGGTTGAAGTGGATCTCCCCGATTTTCACGCTGCCGTCCGGAACGGTATTCAGGAAATTGATGTCCCGGCGCAACAACGAAACCGTAATATCCGGCTTCAACTCGCATAACGTCGAGGTCAGCATTTTTTTGAACTTCCGCAGTCGCTTCCGGTAATAAACCAGCCGCCGATGCAACGGCAAACCGTACATCCGGTCGAAGTTCAAATCGAAATTGATCGTTTTGACCTTCGGCGAAAGTGGATAATAGAACGGCTTGTCCTTCTCTTCGGTCAGGATCACCGTCACGTCGTAACCGAACTCGTCGGCCAGGTAGTTGGCCTTGAGCGTCAGTACCCGTTCCATGCCGCTCGGAAAATGGAGCCCGGGAATCAGATATACGATTTTTTTGCCATTTACGCCGTCTTTAACGATTCGCCGAGCACTTTGCGCATCTGATTCTCCACGAAAGAAACCGCACGGACTCCCGGATCTCCGCGGCAGAGAAACGGCGTCCGGAACAAAAGGCCACCAATGCGCCGACGTCCAGCGGCGACTCGTCGGCCGGCGCTTTCAACACATAAGGCATCCGCTCGAAATCGCTGTCGCACTCGGAATAAACGAACGGGATTCCCCGAACCGCATACTCCCTGTTCTTCAAAGTTTTTGATATATGAAATTCCGCTACGATGCCGCCCGAGACTGCCGACGGCCATATCGGCCCGGTCGAACTCCCGATCCAGCGCTTCTCCGAACAGCGGGCCGGTAAAACGCACCATCGTTTCCAATCCGTTCTGCCGAACGGTCCGGCGCAGTTCGTCGAGCGTCTCAGCCCGGCCGCGGCCCACAATGCTCAGGTACACGTCGGCCGAGCGCTGTTTGCAAGCATAATAAGCCGCCATCCCCGTACCAAACGGTCGAACCCGTGCCAGAAACTGATATCGGCCACGGCAACCAGATGCACTTCGCCGCGAACCGGATCGTGTTCCCGGCGGACCGGAATGCGTTCGAAACTGACCCCGTTGGATATGCGGATCGTCCGCTGTCCGAAAATCGAGCTTAGATCACTGAATGTCACCACAGCGCGTAATTGGCGGGCCAGCGCGCGCCGGTAAATACGGTCGATCGCCAGTTCCGTTTTTTCTTTCAGCCCCAGCGTCCGGTACTCCTGATCGTAGGGATAAGTCGGAATTTCCATCACCATCGCGATGCCGGCCCGGCGTACACGCCGGGCCATCCGAATCGTAAACGGATTGGCGTTATGATCGGAACGCATGTAAACGAAATCAAAACCGTCCTCTACGATGTAACGGGCGAGCGAACCGTAACGCCATCTTTTTTCAACTTCCCGACGATTCCTGCGCCGAAATCCTCCACGACCCGGTTGCCGCCCATGCGTTTCCAGCGTCCCCGTTCGTCCACAGCGAGCGAACCGAGAACCGACCTGATGACCGAGTATCCGCAACGCCTCGATCTGATAGCCGATCTTCTTACTGATTCCGTTGAACGCATCGAAACCGTGGAATACGAGGAACAGGATTTTCATGACGGATTACCTTTACGTTTGAATTTGGTCAAAATATCATATTCCCCCGCTAACCTGTAGGTACACAAACAAAGTTAATAAAAAACGGCCCCTTTCGCCAGGATGCCGACAAGTTCCGGAGAATCTTTCGTCAGGGCCGTCGTCGCTCCCAGCAACAGCACGAGTATCCCGCTTACCGCCAGCGGCGAAACGAGCCTGTCGGCAGAACCCCGACAGGCGGCTTTTCGCGAACGTCACCCGGTACATCATCCAGTAACACTGCACGAAATTGATCGTAAACGTCACACAAATGCACCATGCGACCGCCTCCAACGATCGAAAAACGAAAATCCCGACCAGAATGCCAGCCACGTTGAGCGTCGCCGAAAACGCCCCGCTGACAAAAAGGCTCCGCGTATCGTTAGCCGCCTGGAAAATCCCGCCGGACGACGCCAGCACGATCTGTACGCCGACCGAAAGAGACAGAATCCGGAAGACCGGCACCGACGGCATCCGCTGCGATCCGAAAATAATCAGCACGACTTCCTGAGCGGCGAACCACAGAAAAACCGACAGCGGGAAACCGATGAAAGCCAGCAAGCGGACAATCTTCTCCATACGACGTGCGCACCCGCTGCAAATCGTGCTGGAACTCTGAAAATACCGGATGCATGACCGGACTGATCACATGCGTGATGTTTGCAGCGGCAGCATCATCAGTCGGTACGATTTCTCGTAATACCCCAACGGAGTCATCCCCATATACTTACCGATCAGCAGTTTGTCCAGGTTCCGGCTGAAATAGTTGATCGCGTTGAACAGGAACTGGTAAGCCGAAAAACTGAATATCTTCCGGATCGCATCCAGCCCGAAGGTCGGCCGCAGCCGCTGCGGGTAGGCCCGGTACGAAAGGACGAACAGCAGGACGCTCGACAAAATCGGATTGACGATCAGCGCGTACAAACCGGCGCCGCACAGCGCCGCTACGATCGAAACCGCTCCGCCTCCGACCTGAACGACCAGATTCCGCACAGCCAGGAAACGGAAACGTTTCGCCTTGTGCAGCAGAGCGTTTGGCACGATATTGACCGAAGCGAACAGCAGGTTGACCGACAGCCACTGACACAGGCTTTTCAGGATACTTTTTTCATAATACGCGGCAATCGGCCACGATGCGGCGAAAAACAGTACGGCCAACAACACGCCCGTCCACACCGTGAACGAGTAAATCTTCGACAGATCTCCGTCGGTCAGGATCTTGTTCTGTATCACGGCAGCCCCGACTCCCAGATCGCTGAATATGCCGAAAAAACTGATAATTACGGTCGCCACCGCTACGACACCGAAATCCTCCGGCGGAATCAGGCGCGCCAGTACGCCGGCGATCACCAGCGAGACGATCAGGCCCGAATACCGGGCGACCGCCGTATAGAATACCCCCGAAAACAAATCTTTCTTTAGCGACATGCCCCGTTCCCTTCAGCGTTTGAACAAAAATACGAATAAGGTTCTCACTTTCACGTAACCGAAATAGGAAACCCGGCCCGGACGACCCGCCATTTGTCACGCAGCGGCAGCGCATGGGCTTTCCAGATCACCGGATCGACGATATAGGAGAACCACAGCCCGACCAACCGCTTGTCGCCCGGATGCGAGCGTTTCCAAAAGCGCATCTCACGGAACGCCGTGAAATACCCCTCCATATTGCGCCGGGAAATCCGGTTCGTCATAATCGAACCCTCGCGGGACCCGACGCTTGAAAAAAGCGCGCTCGATACAGCCGACTCGCGCGGCATACAGATACAGCATCGGCGTATAAAGTTCGTCCTCGTGCAGCATGTCCGGGTAAAAACGGAGTCCGGATTCCCGCAGCAGACCGAGACGAACGAAACTCAAACAGGCCGAAGGCAGGTAACGCCCTTCGCGCAGCAACAGAGCCAGCAGCTCCCGGCCATCGTAGACACGATCCCGCATTCCCTGCGTTCGTTCGTACCGGATCCCCGGAATATCCGCCCCTTCGTCGGAAAACGCCTTTGCGTCGAAAATCACGAAATCGAGACGCTGTTCCGTACATTTCCGATAACATGTCTCCAAAGCGTCTTTCTCCAGCAGGTCGTCGCTGTCCATAAAATAAACGAACTCGCCGGAGGCCCGTGCGATCCCGGCATTCCGCGCCAGGGACAATCCCCGGTTCGGTTGCGAAACGAGAACGATCCGGCCGTCCTCGTCCGCGGCCCGGCGGACGATCTCCGCACTGCAATCCGTCGAACCGTCGTCGATCACGATGATCTCGATTTCGCAACAAGTTTGATTCCGGATGCTCTGCAACGTAGCCTCCAGATACTTTTCCGTATTATAAACCGGAATCACGACGCTCACTTTCGGCTTACCTTTCTCCATTTCGTTTTTCATTCCGAACAGATCCACAGGCCCTTCGGTCAATTTTTTTCCACAAACCGGCCTCCCGGTCGTAATACTTTACGATCCGCGCCGGATTTCCGGCCGCCACACAACACTCCGGGACGTTTTTCGTCACAACGGCGCCGGCTGCAACGACGCTGTGAGAACCGATACTGACTCCGGCCAAAATCACGGCGTTGGCTCCGATCCATACGTCGTCGGCGATCACGACTTCCGACGTCGAAACGCCCTGCGCCGCAATCGGAGCGCAAATATTTTCGAAATTATGATTCAGCCCCGACACGGTAATTCCTTGGGCCAGATTGACGTCGTCGCCGATACGCACCGGCCCGATGATCGTATTGCCCAGTCCGATGCGGCTCCGGTCGCCGATACGCACCGCGCCGACCGCATTGTTGACCGTACTGAAATCCTCGATCACCGAACGCGCGCCGAGCGAAAACGGATTGAACGGAACGATATCCAACCGCGCGCTGCGGCAGACGACCGAGCCTTTCCCGCGTTCGGTATAAAACCGCCGAAACAGGCGCAACCATCCCCGCGGCCGAGTTTTGACCGGGTGCACCATCGCATTCAGCAGGCGGCGCTTAAGCTCCGGATTCTGCTTTATTTTCTCTTTCAAACTCATAATAATCAGTTTACGACAGATTCGTCACCGTGTTCGGTATGAATAAAACGCTTGTTTACGCCCCGCAACCGGAAGAGGTTCAGCACCATCCCGGCGGCCAAGCCAGGCGCCTTCCGCAGCGCCCCGCTCAGTTGCCTGTCCGCATGGGAATCCGGGATCGCCATCGCCACCGCCAACCCGATCAGCCACAGCAGGATTCCCCATTTAATCCCCCAAACGGGATCGGCCGCCGTAAACAGTACCCCGAAAAAAAGAATGCCGGCAATCAGCACCGCCCTCGGCAGCAGCATCCACTGGAACAACTTGTCGGCGTAATCGAAATTACCGCCGGCAATCGCCCCGGGCAGGTCGCGAAGGCCTTTCGCCAACGCGCCGAACTGCGCCGCCAGCCAACGCCTGCGCTGGTTGCCGAACGCCTCTCCGCGCTGGGTTTTCTCGTCGTAGACCGGAACGTCCGGCAGGTAATGAATATATATTCCCTGCTTCAACAACAGGGCTTCCAACTCTTTGTCCTCGCCGGCCGTACACGTTTTGCGGATATTATCGCGAAACCATCCGTAATCGAAAGCCATCCCCGAACCGATCAGCGCCGACGAAAGCCCGCTGCGGATATGCCCGGCCCGGAATACCGCATTGTTGATCTCCTCGCTGACGGCGTCGAGAACGGCCGTCGGCGTATTGCGGTTTTTGGCCTGACGATGCGCTTGGACGGCCCGCGTACCCGTCTCGAACGTTTCGTTCAGCCGTCGCAGGAAATCGGGCTGCACCGTATTGTCGGCATCCATCACTACCGCGACGTCGTACCGTTTCCGATCCAGCTTATCGACGGCGAACGTAAGCGCCCGGGCCTTCGAACTGTTTTCGAAATCCACCCTGAGCAGCGTAACCGGCAGTTCGGACAACCGCTCGTTCATCCGATCCTGCATCCGATCCGAAATCACGACCACTTCGTAGAAATCGGCCGGATAATCCTGCCGCAAAAAAGACTCCACAGCCTCTACGATCACACGGTCTTCCTTGTAGGCCGGAAAAAACACGGCGAAACGCCGCTTGCTGCGGACTGGCCGCCGCACGGCGCTCCACGGTCGCAGCATCCCGCCCTTCCAGGCGAAAAACAGCAGATACGCGACCTGCACTGCAAACACGATCCACAACAGGATATCGGCCCAACCGGCTATTTCGTACAAAACCGCCATGACATAAAATTATAAGATTTTCCAAAAGTCCCGCCATCCCCTCAGCACCGCCGAGACGTTCCGCCGGTCGCCTTTCAACGTCGCCGAAAGGCACGCTTTCGGAACCGCCACCGCCGTCTGATAGAGGATCGAAAGCCACCTGTACGCTCCCTTCAGGTTTCGCCGCGCGAATAGCAGCCGGTTGCGGGTCAGGTAATAAGTCCGCAGCGGACTGTTCTGTCCGGCGGAGCGGCTTTCGCGATGAAATACGGTGGCTTTCGGCTCGTACCACAACAGGTATCCGGCCTGCGCGATCCGAACGCACCAGTCCAGCCTCTTCATAGTAGAGGAAATACGCCTCCGGCATCGGTCCGACCCGTTCTACCGTCTCCCGGCGGAACATCATGGCGGCGCCGTGACAATACGGAGTGACATGCGAAGCCTGATATTGTCCCCGATCGGGTTCTCCAAAACCGATCAGCGAATTTCGCAACGTAATGCGGCTGAGCGGAGTATACCCGGCGAACTGAATATCGCGCGGAGAATCGGCAAAACGGATCTTCGGGGAGACGCATCCGATCCGGGAATCGTTTTCCAACACGGCGATCAACTCCCGCAGCGAACCGTCCTCGACGAAGGCGTCGTTGTTCAGCAACAGCAGATAATCGCCCTTCGCCGCTCCGATCCCGAGGTTATTTCCTCCGGCGAATCCGAGATTCCGCTCGCTACGAATCAACACCAGCCGCTCCTCGTCCGGAAAATGCCGGCGGATAGCTTCCGCTTCGTCCGTACGCGAAGCATTGTCGACGACGATCGTCTCGAACGGAATATCCGCCAGATATTTTCTCAGGGAGTCGATCAGCGCTACCGTATCCCCGTATCCGTTATAATTGACGGTAATGACCGACAGCTCAGGCTTCGTCCCCATACGACAGTTCCTTTTGTTTCCTTGCGGCCAATTCCCGGTCGTACCAGCAACCGGCGAATACGAACGCTTCGCAGATATAGACCATCGGGTCCGTTCGGAAAATTCATGATCTCGTTGGCATAACACCCCGCCATCATTCCCCCGGCCCCGGCCAGCAGGGCTCCCAGCAACCCCTTCAACTGCGGATCCCGTATCCGGAACATGATCCGCCACGCCCCGACCCCGAGAATCAAAGCATGCAGAACCAAGTACAGCACAGCGCCTACGGCTCCGGTTTCGACCCATACCATCACATACCACGAGTCGGTCGCAATCCACGACGTAACGGCCGTGTCGTCGAAACGGGCTCGCCTTGCCTCCGCCGAACCCGAGCCCGACCCCGAAAGGCTTATCGGCCATAACCCTCCTCAGCCTTTCCTGATTTTCGAGCCGCACCTGGAAAGAAGCGTCTTCGGTCGGATTGAATGCGGAACGTATCCGATAAATCATGACATTGCCGTCCCCGATATGCGTAAATTTAAAAAAGCCGAACAGGATGGCCAACGTCACGACACCGGCCAACAAGATCCGTTTGTTCTTCGTGGTCAGAATATACAGCGCGTAACCTACGAACGGCACGATCACCGCGCTACGGGTACCCGACAGTCCGAAACCGTAAGCGGCGGCGACAGCGACAGCCAGATAGTAAAACCGCAGCCACCCCCGGACATAAACCGAGGCGATCGAAAATACGACCATCGAAAACACCATTCCCGAACCGAAATTCGCCGCATCGGTGAAAAAAGAAAAATAACGGGTTCCCGACCAGATGATGTGCGTACTGGCTCCGCCTTCCTGATACAAAAAAATCTTCTCGGCGGTATCGAATCCGACCGTTTTCTGCCACAGCGCCTTGCATACGGCCGTCAGAGTAAGCAACGAAAAGACGAACAGGAAAATCTTCAGGTCGCGGTACCTGCGGAAAATAATCGGCACCGCAAACGCCAGCAGCAAAGGGATAAAAGCGTACAAGTTGATCGCAATCATCCAAGCGTCGAAATGAGCGCTCGGCAGGAAAGCAAGCACCGTACAGTACACGAACCAAATCGTCCAGTAAAGGGTAAGTTGATTGAATCCCCTGCGCCACTCCACCTTTCCGAGCCATTGGCTGACGAACAATACCACCAACAACAATACGGAGAATCCCATCATCAGCATACCGCCTTTCAGGTCGACGTAACGGGTCAGACCGATGATGTAATAATTGACGGCGATATAAAGCCACAGCGTGGCATACGGTCTCAGTGCGAAAGCGAGACCCAGCAGCGCGAAAATCGGCAACAGCATGAATGCAACGCCCTGTACCGTTCCCGCACGCACCAGCAATTCGTTTACGACCAGTACGCCAAGCAGCAGGACGACGATCACGAAAAAGCGAGGACGCTCTTTTATCGCACCGGACGATTTCATTGCGGCATTTTCTGTTTAAACTCCCGATTCGTTCTTTTTCGTATCCCGAGCGGTAAGCCCGAAGCTGGGAAAGCCGGTAAAGCCAGCGACGGAAACGGGAATAAGGCGGCAACAGCCCCGTGAAATCTTCCGTAACGTCCCAGGCCGTCTGATTCAACACCAGGAACAACGGAGTTTCCCCGCTCTGCTCGCCCACTTTCTCGAAGACTTCCTGATCGATGGTTGTCCACGTCCTGTCCGAACGGGCGATCATCAGGTTCAGGTTCGCGCTTTCCAACAACGGGGACGGCACGCTCTCCTCGGTCAGCGGCTGGTGAACGACCAGCACGATCATCGCGTCGCCCGCCTGACAGTAATCCGTCAAATTGTTCGCCAACAAGTAAGATTCGCTCCGGCAATTGAATTCTTCGCGGTAGGACAGCAGGCCTACCTTCAAACCCGACTTTTGCCAATAGTCGCGCAGGTATTGCGCTACGAAATGCTTGCCGTCGCCTTCTTCGGTACTCAGTATATTGATAACAACCGGTTTTTCCCGTCCGAAATAGGGTACGAGGGCTTTAGCCAAGCAATGCATGGCAATCTCTTTGGCCTGCTGATTGAACGGACGGTAACGCCGTGAATTCCGCGGCATGACGCCGAGCACCTTACGGCCGGTAATACGCTCCGCCCGGATGCGGTCGCGCAGCGTGCGGTCGACCAACTCCAGAAACAGAAAATAAGCCACTACGAAAATCGCCGTGCAAACAAAGGCCAGCAGCACCATCATCTTCCGCTTGTGCGGCAGCGGAGATATCGGATAAGACGGTTCATCGGTCACTTTCAGCGTATTGGTCGTCATCTGCAACTGCCTCAACCGCAGGATGGCCGAATTCAAACCTTCCAACAACGAAAGGTAAGTCCTTTCGGTAAAGTCGATTTCACGCTCCTTCGATTTGATCGTGGAACCGATCGGAGCGTAATACGTATATTTTTCGTTCAACTCCCGCCGCCATTTTTCCATCACCTCATTCTGCGCTTTCGCCTTGGATAATTCCAACGTCTGCGCCAGCCAATCCTGAACGAACCGATCGCTCACGATGCCTTCTTTCGAATACTTGTTTTCATTGATGGTTTTGGTCAATTCGGAGACGCTCCGCTCTTCGGCTTTCAGGGCTTTTTCAGTGTAGCGAGTTTCTCTAGATTAGCCTCGTTTTTCTGCCCGAAAGCATCTATATTGGTAATCTGCGTCTGCAACTCGGAGATGAGCCTTCAACTTCTCCATAAACGCCGAATTACTACGCATATTATTGATATTCATATCAATCCGACCTTCCAACTGCGAAACGGCCGCATCCGCCTTCGCATAGTTCATCAGCACGTCCTGATACTGGATCTCGAACTCTTTGTTGATCGAAGCGACCTCTTTGGTTTCGTCGGTATAATTGATTACCCGTTTTTCGACATTGTAACTGGTCAGCTCGTCTTCGGCGGCTTTCAACTTCGTACCGGCTTCGGCCAGCCTCCCTGCGGAAATAAGCGATCGCATCGTTCGTTTCGCCGAAACGCAACGCCTGGTACTGATCGAAAAACTCCTTGACCAGGATCAGTACCGTATTGTAAGTGATCCCCGGATCGCTGTTCTGATACGAAAGTTTCAGCATGTCGCTGGAAGCGATCCGGTCGACGCGGATCTGTTCCAAATCCTTATATCCGAAATATCGGCTGGCTTCCCACATGAACAGGCCGTACAAATGATCTCGGTTGTCGGGTTTCATGTTGTCGAAGAAATTCTCCACCGTCTTGTCTTCGTCGCCTTTTACGATCAAATCCAACACATATTTGGGCGTACGGTCCATCAACCAGCGGTAAGTGTCCGCATTGATGTACGTATTGTTTTTCATCGAATCGCCGTTCATCAGGCAGCGGGCGTACAACCGCATCGATACCCGGCGCAACGTGGCCTCGCTCTTGAGGATATCCATCATATTAACGATCGTGCTGTTTTTCGTATTCCAGTCGGCCTCGCGGACTGACGCCTGCTCGATATCGTACCCCGACACGACGCCCGTATAAACGGTCGTACGCACCTCGTAGTAACGGGCGATATCGCGGGTCTTCCAGATCATATAGCAAGCCGCCAGCACGGGCAGCAGGATCAGCCAGAAACGAATCCGGTAAAAGAACCGGAGAATATACAGCACGTATTTCATAATTTATTTTTTCGAAATGATTTCGGTATTCGACAGAATCTCCAGTTGCAACAGCAAACCGTACAGTTCGAACGCACATTCTCGTATTCGGTGATGGCCTTGATCTGACGTTCCTTTTCGACATTGATTTCCGACGCTCCGATTTTACTGTTGATAAAATCGTTCTGGCTGATGGCATACTGAGCATCGGCAAATACCCGTTTCTCGGTCGTCGCCTTCAGAATAGGCATGTAACTGAGCACTTTCGAGTAGATCGTTGCGATGGTTACCCGCCGCTCCTCGATCGCGCTCTGCCGTTCGTATTCGACCTTTTTCCACCTGTTTGCGCTGACGTTTCACGCTTCCCCGCAAATCGAACAACTTTTCCAGCGGAATTGAAACCGATGCGCCCAGGTTGTAATTGACTGCGACTGCCGGGAATAGTTTTGCGGAATCGGCATACCGCTCTCATCGTAAAGATGACTGCTCATCGTCCCGTTGCCGTAATAATAATTGGCATTGACGTTCAGAAAAGAGAGGAAATTCCGTTTCTCGCGTTTCAACTGCAACTCCTCGAATTCTTTCTGTTTTTCCAGCGCCAGCACGCCGGGGTTCTGCTCCGCATTGGCATAGAGCCTGCTCCAGCGACGGCAGAACGACCTTGCCCAACTCATAGCCCGAAGGCCCGAAACCGGCCAGGTCGTCGATCGTATCCGTGGCGGCGGCGCTCGCCGGAACCGCTCCATCCAAACTATCAGGTTGCTGGGCCGTAACCGCCCGCAACACAAAATCGCGGTCAGCGCGATCAAACCCGAAACTCTTTTCGACATACTATACATTTTCTTTTTTTGTACGAACGCTGATATCGTTTTTAAGATTATCCGAAATCCATCCCGAACGAAAAATCCCGGGCATATTCGATGTCCAGTTTCTTCCGCTCTTCGGCGGACATACTGCCCGAATCGCCCCGCTTTCTACCTGCCATAACCCGGTCAGCCCGGCCGGAGCCATAAAACGGTCGATATATTCGTCGCTGGTCAGCCGTTCGGCTTCGTACAACGGCAGCGGACGGTTCCCGACAACGGACATATCTCCTTTCAGGATATTGATCAATTGCGGAAGTTCGTCGATGCTGTATTTGCGAATGAACCGCCCGACCCGCGTAATCCGCGGATCGTTTTCCAAACTTCACGAATGCATTTTCCTGTTCATAGCTTTTCTGGTCGATGTATTCCTTTTCCAAAATCACCTCGTCATCGGAAACCAACACCACGTCGTCGTCGCCGACCAAAAATTCCCGTCGGACAAAACGCCGTCTGCCAAAAATCCTCCGGAAATATTCAATTTTCCGCCGTCCTCATCGGTCGTCTTCTCGAATTTATACTGGTTCAACTGCTCGTAATGCTTCAATTGCTTTTCAGCCCCCGCATACATCGACCGGAATTTCAGGAAATCGAACACCCGGTAGTTGCTTCCCACCCTCTTGGAACGATAAACCGCCGCGCCTTTGCTTTCCAGTCGGATTGCCAGCATCGTCAGCAGCAGCAACGGCGACAGCGACAGCAAAGCGACCGACGAGAAACAGATGTCGAAAAGCCTTTTCCATAAAGGCAGGCGAAAATGGCAGATCGCTTCCTGCGACGCTTTCTCCCTTTTTCCGAGAATCATCTCCCGGGTCTGCTGTATAAACGAAAGCCGGCTTACGAACTGTTCTTTCGGAATATGCCGGAGCATGGTATCGTTCACGCCCGCTTTCAGGTATCCTCCTCTCGTCCGGCGTCAGTTCATTTCCTATCAGAATCAGGTAAACATTCCCGCGGGTTTTCCGAAAAGCCCTGATCGCGGACAAATCCCCTGTCTATCGTCGTTTTTTCCCAAAGAACGACGATTTTCGCTTTTCGAATCGCCTGATCCGACCTGTTGCAGGGGAATTACTGCCGTCGGCCGCTTCACGAAACGAATACCCGTCGGCAATATCGCGAAAATACTCTTTCAATACGGAATCCGGTCCGACAAAAAGCAGATCGAACTCTTTACTCATTTTCGATGATCTTCCGGATTCTGATTTTCAACTCCATGGGATTAAACGGTTTGACGATATAATCGGAAGCGCCCACTTCCAGCAGGCGTATCCGTTCGGAGGTGCTTTCCTCGCTCGACAGAATAATCACAGGGAAAGATTTGAACAGGCTCGTTGTTCTTGACATATTCCAGAAACTCATCGCCGCGCATAACCGGCATCCGAATGTCCGAAATTATCAGATCGGGCTTATTCCCCTCCTGTAGCCACTGAATCCCTTCAATGCATTGTCGAAATAAACGACATCGTATTCGCCGGATAAATAAACCGCCACCACTTTCGCTATGGACTCCTTATCGTCCAAAAGCAAAATCGTTTTCTTCATAACTTCCGATTTTAAAATCGCAATATTCCCCGGCGGAGCGCAACATACCCGAATCCGTCAGACAAATGTAAATAAATTATTTAATAATCGTTCTTTTTTTAATCCTATAAGGTAATTTAAACCAAAAATAAGAACCTTTGCCCGTTTTCGACTCGGCTCCGATGCGACCGCCCAGTTGCTCGATCAAACTTTTACAGATAGGCAGTCCCAATCCGGTTCCCTGAATAAAACTGTTCAATTTCACGAACCGGTCGAAAACATGACCGAGTTCTGCTCTTTGAAATCCCGACGCCGGTATCGCGGACATAAAACACCACATCGTTCTTATGCGGCACGAGTCCCGCATGAATACTGCCCTTCGAAGTAAACTTGGCGGCATTGTTGATAAAATTCACCAGCACCTGGGCAATCCGATTCTTGTCGCTGTGTACGACGCATTCCGCCGCCGGTTCGTCGAAAATCAGCTCTACGCCGGGCTGCGTTTTCATCCGTAGCGACATAACGATTTCACGGCATAGCCTGTTGCACGGCACGTCCGCATAGTTGAATTCGAAAACGCCCGCTTCGATCTTCGACAGATCGAGAATATCCGAGACCAACTGCGACAACAAATCGCTGTTATCCTGCACGATCTGCATATAATGCTCCCGGTCTTCCTTCTCGAAAGTTCTTCCTGACTCAGTAACATCTGGGAGAAACCGACGATCGCATTCAACGGAGTGCGGATCTCATGGCTCATGTTCGCCAGGAACGCGGATTTCAACCGATCCATTTTTCCGCTTTCTCTTTGGCCACGATCAGGCTTTGCTGGGTCTCCTTGATCTGGGTAATGTCGATATTCACCCCGATCACCTCGGTCGACCCGTCGGCAAGGGAGTTTACGATCATGTCGATGCGCAGCCACCGCCATTTCCTGTCGGCGGGCCCTTTGACCCGGACTTCCCGCTGGTAAGAATCGACTCTACGGTTCCGGGCCGCAGCGAAGAACGCATACATGTGTTTGCGATCCTCCCGGTGCACATAGCGGAATCCCCGGCCGGCCACCTCCCGCACGCTCGAATGGACCGGCTCGCCCAGATTTCGGAACCACTGCGGAATGGCCGTTCCAGTCTGCGTATCGAAATTGTATTTCCCATATCCTACTTTCGCAAAATCGGCGACCAACGAGAAGATATGCTCGAAATCGTGGATCCGGTTCTGGATATTGACCGTATCGGTGTTATCGATCACGATGCACAGATGGTAAAGCAGGCGGTTGCCGCCGTCATAAAGCGGAACATACTTGGCGACGATATCCTTACGGGTATCCCGGTCTTCGAAAGACGTATTGTAATAATCGCTGAGCAGACCGAACCGGTAGTCCAGCCGGAAATCGACCGGTTGCCTGTTCCGAATCTTTCTTTCACCTGCTCCGGCACCAGCGGGTTGTCCATAATATTGATTCCCAATACCCTCGTCCGGCCGGACGCCGAAAATCTCGCAATCTTTTCGGATTGATACTTTCAGACTGCCTTCCGGATCGTACAGTTCAATCCCGACCGGAATGTTCCGGAACAAGTTATCGAGCATTCGTTCGTGCTGCTTGGATTCTTCATTGGCTTTTTACGGTTTCCGTCTCGTCTTTCAGCAGGGTAATCACCTCGTCGGGGACCGGATAAATAATCGATCTCCTTGCAGTGCACTCCCGTCCGTTCGATATAACGATCGCGCTTGTACTGTAATTTTTTTGCTCCGGAGAAATCGACCGGATGATCGACAGGCTGGTGTTCACCTCCTCCTGAGAAAGTATATCCGAAGCCCGGAGACCGGCCAGTTCCTCGCAGGCAAGACCGATCAGTTTTTCAGCCATCTGGTTGGCGTATTCGAACCGGCAGTCCGTAACTTTGCCGGAACCGTCGCGCACCAAACGGCTGCGCAAGAATCCGATCGGCATGTGACTGTACAGCTCCTTATAATACAAACTTTCCCGTTCCGCCTTTTTTTCGACTGTAATAAAGCCCTATGCAAATGGAAATGATGTTGGCCAGAAAGGAGAACCACTGGTAATCCTCCCGGCTCCAGTTTTGGGACTGCCGCACCATATCGATCCCCATGTATCCGTAAACGGATTCCGTAGACATCATAGGCACCACCATCAACGACCGAATGTTCTGTGCGTCAAGAATATTTCTTTCCTGAACGATCTGCGGCGGAAGATCGTCCAGCGTATTGAGAATAATCGGCCGTTTGTTCAGAACCTGCCCGCTCCACCACGGACTCTCTTCCAAAGGCATCTTCTGCAACATGTCGATCTGCGGCGGTGCCTTCGGCGACTGCTTCGTAAACGCAACTATGATATTTTTCCGACTCGTTCAGTTCGAAAATATAGGCCCGGTCGGCATGGAAACGCTTCAAAAGCTCTTTCAGGATATTTTCGCATACATGTTTCAGATCCTTTGTCTTGAGGAAAGAGAACAACAAACGGGATATATGCTTTTGCTGCTGCAATATATCGTTGACCTGCCGTCTGCTTGCTTCACCTCCCTTCGGCAACAACAACACCGAGAAAAGCGCCTTTCCGCCGTGTTCCCCGGCATACGCGCACCTCACCCACTGTTCCCCGGCCGAAACGGCGATCGAAATTCAATCGCCGTTTTCGAATCGCCGTGATCGGACAGCAACACACTGGCGTCCACTCGGCTTCTGAAACCGTCCGGACCAACTGCAAAAAATCATTCTGGCTCAACGTATCATTCGATAGATCAAGAGCATCCCCAGCAATGAAGAAAAACGGCAACGCCCTCCTCCGGACTCTTTTTCGATCCATCCCACCTGCGCCGCGTCCAGCAGACACTGCATTTTCCGAATATCCAAATTATCTTCCGACAATTCCATAGCGCGAAATAACCTACAATCCGAATTTAAAGATACTTGTTAAACAACCGTTCGACTTGTTCCCGGCTCCAGGGAACAGCCATGAAATCATCGTAACAGTCCGTCGGCGCAGAATTGCCGAATGCGACGACCGGAACCCCGGGAGATACCTCTTTAATGATTCCGGCGACCTCGGCGCAGTTTATATCCGTCACGGCGACATTCAACAAAACCAACTGGGGGCGGTACTGCTCGAACAACGTAACCGCCTCTACGCCGCTGTCGGCCCGTACGAAAAAGATCCCGCCTCCGAAAGTATCGCACAGCAGATCGAAATCCGACGGCTCGCTCTCCACGACCAGCACCGTCACGGTACCGGAAACAGCCTTCCGTGCCCCGGCTTTCCGGACAGACGTTTTCAGCCTGCCCGGATTTCCCGAACCGACACGCTCGTTCACCGGCGGAACATATGGAATCGTAAATACGAACTTCGTGCCTCTTCCTATCGCCGACTCCACGCCGATCCGTCCGCCCATCTTTTCGATCAATACTTTACAGATAGGCAGGCCGAGTCCCGTTCCCTGAGCGAAATCGTTTCCTTTGACGAACCGGTCGAAAATCTTATCCTGCTTGTCGGTCTCGATCCCCGATCCCGTATCTTCCACATAACAGACGATATTCGGTCCGTCGAGCCGGTACCCGAACGTCACACGCCCGGAATCTGTAAATTTGAACGCATTGGTAATCAGGTTCGCAAAAACCTGGAACAGGCGGTTCGGATCGGTACGGGTCACCAGATTCGGACTCGATCCGTCGAACGAGAAAAATCACATTGCCCGGACAACGGAACAGGTTGGCATTGAGCAACTCCCTGCACAGCACCCGCATATTGACCGGCTTGGACGACAGTTCCAGCATCCCCGCCTCGATCTTCGACATGTCCAGGATCTCATTGATCAGCGACAACAACCGTTCATTGTTGGTCTCTACGATCTTATACATTCCGCGGCGTTCTTCCATATCCTGAGTCTCCGCAATGATATTCGAAAATCCGACGATCGCATTCAGCGGAGTCCGGATCTCGTGGCTCATATTGGCCAGGAACGCCGACTTCAGGCGTCCCGACTCTTCGGCTTTCTCTTTGGCCTCTACGAGTTCTTTTCTCCAAAGCGACACGGGAAGTAATATCCCAAAACACACCGATAATCAAAGGCGTGCCGTCTTTCTTCTCTGAATAGATACGCACCTCCTCGTACGTGACAGGAGAACCGGAGGCTCCGCCGACCTGCCCGGTACGTTCGATCTTCGTCCGGTCGGAAACAAAGGCTGCAGGTCTTCATTTCGGATGGCTTCGGCTTTGCTGCGGCCGAATATCTCAAAATCGTTCTTTCCGATCACGTCCTCGCGGCGGACGCAGGAAATCGAATGCCGACCGGTTGCAGAACAGGTACTTGAAATCATCGGCGACGTCCTTGACATACATACAGGCCGACCGGAATATTATTGATAATCGAATTGGTCAGGTATTGCAGACTGTTGATCTCGTCTTCCCGCTTCAGACGTTCGGAAATATCCCGGGCGAACACCCAGATCAATTCCTGGTGCAACTGATTCTCAATCAAGTAAGAGTAATTCTCGAAAGTCATCGCCTCCCTGACCGTCCGACACCCTGTCCTGCGTAAAATTCCAACTGCCGCCGTTTTCCCGGAGACTCCTGAGCCAATCGCCCCATTGCGTCTTGTCTACCAGCGTTTTATTCAGGTCGAACACCTTCTCGCCGATGACATCCCGTGAGCGATCGCTCACGTTATGTTCCAGAAACGTTTTATTGGCGAATGCCAACGAACCGTCGGATTCGACGGCGAAAACATCCTCAGAAACGGAATCGATAGCCTGCCGCAACATCTCGATGCGCGTCTGTCCGGTAATCAGATCCGTAACATTCTGCACATAACCTTCCCACAGATAGCCTCCGTCGGAAGGCCGGCAACTGATCGGCTCGACCCGCAGCACCACATCCCCGTACTGGTAATGCATCATATACTGGATACTCTCTTGCCGACGGCCGGCGTCCAACCCCGAATATATTCCTTTGACCTTTTCCACGTCCGTCACAGACATCCGAGAAAAATATTCGGCCATATCCATCTCCCGGTATTCGCCCGGTTGGAACATAGGATCGGCATACCCCTTCGATTCGAGCCGCTGCTTTTTTTCGAATCGTACTTCCACACGCCGATCCCGGCGAGCCTTTTCAGATCTTCCACCTTTTGTTCCTCCTGCCGCAGCAGTCGCTCGTGCTTATTGATATAATAGGAAATATTCCTCAGCCGGATCATAGCGTGGAAGTCGTCGTATCGGCTCATCGAAATCACATAATAAACGGACAATTCCCCGTTTCCCCGCACATTCGTAAAGATCTTCGCAAAATCCTTTCCGTCCGCTCCACAAGGTTGAAAATCCGGCGCGCAACGAGCCCGAAGCCGAAGCCGGAAAAAGGTCGAAAATATTCTCCCCACCATCCGATTGCTCAGATAGCGGTCTTCGGTCTGGGCTGGGCATGCACACATCCCGCCCCGATCGACCAGCAATAAATTTCCCGAGCACAATCCACGATCCCTGGACGGACATTGTATCTCAAATCTAAACGTTTCCATCGACAACCTTTTAAGCCTCGCCACCATACCGACCTCGCAAAGATAAAAGAATATCGCAATATAATGACACGAAATTGAAAAACCCAATTCCCCAATTTTTTCAATATTCCAAATGACCGATCCCCGCACATTCAACACCTTAATTTTATCGTCATATCAGACCTTCGGAAAACGCCGTTTTCCATATAATTTTATTAACATTTAAAAAATATAATCGTTCAGACAGAAGAAAAATAATAACTTTGTCGTCAATTCGGACGTTCATCCGTCCATTCCGGCCTGCTTGCTCCGGGGCGCCATCCGGGTCAACCATGCAGTGTAACGATTTTAGGCAATTTAAATTCGCTCTGTTTTTATGAAAAGAATATTGGTTACGGGAGGCGCAGGCTTTATCGGATCGCATTTGTGCGTTCGACTGCTCAACGAAGGTTGTCAGGTTGTCTGCCTGGATAATTTTTCTCACCGGATCGCCGAAGAACATCCAACACCTGACCGCCAATCCGAATGTCCAAATGGCGGAACAGGAGATTACGACCCCTTATTGTCCGGACGGTCCGATCGACGAGATCTACAATCTGACCTGCCCGGCTTCGCCTATACATTACCAGTACAATCCGATCAAGACACTGAAAACGAACGTACTCGGCGCGATCAACATGCTGGATCTGGCCATTAAGAAACGCTCGAAGCTGCTACAAGCATCTACCAGCGAAGTCTACGGAGACCCGGCCGTGCATCCCCAACCCGAAACGTACTGGGGAATGTCAACCCGATCGGGCCGCGTTCATGCTACGACGAAGGCAAGCGTTGCGCGGAAACGCTGTGTATGGATTACTACCGGCAATACCGGATTCCGATTAAAATCGTTCGCATATTCAATACCTACGGCCCGAACATGTGTCTCAACGACGGACGCGTAATCTCGAATTTCACCATACAGGCACTGATGAACCAGGACATTACGGTCTACGGAGACGGCTCTCAAACCCGCAGTTTTCTCTATATCGACGATCTCGTCGAAGGCCTGGTGCGCACGATGGCGACGGACGATGATTTTACAGGCCCGGTCAACCTGGGGAATCCGCGCGAATTCACGATCCGCCAACTGGCGACGCTCGTACTGGAGATCACGCGGTCGAAGGCGAGCGTCATCCTCAAACCGCTGCCGGCCGACGACCCGCAGCGCAGAAAACCGGACATTACGACCGCGCAGGAAAACCTCGGATGGAGTCCCACCATACTCCTCGAACAGGGACTGGTAAAAATGATGAAATATTTCAAAGAGGAATTGAAAATCAAATAACCGGACCGGAAGCCCTACTTAAACTGATTTTCAATGGATACAAGCCTGGATTTCAACGCTGCGGAATATAAAATTCTGATCGTGGACGACGTCGTATCGAACGTGTTGCTCCTGAAAGTGCTCCTAAAGAACCTGAACTACCAAATCGCCACCGCGAACGACGGCCTGCAAGCGCTATCGGCCGTAGAGACGGAAAAGCCGGATCTGATCCTGCTGGATGTCATGATGCCCGGTCTGAACGGATTCGAGGTCGCCGGAAAGTTGAAAGAGAATCCGGAAACAAGAGACATCCCGATCATCTTTCTGACCGCGCTGAACGCTACGTCCGACGTCGTCCGGGGTTTCAAAGCCGGGGCCAACGACTTCATATCGAAACCTTTCCACAAAGAGGAACTGCTGATCCGGGTATCCCATCAGATCTCGCTGATCGCCGCCAGGCGGATCATCATCCGGCAAACCGAAGAGCTGCAGCGCACGATATCGGGACGGGATAAACTGTACTCGGTCATCGCGCACGACCTGCGCTCGCCGATCGGTTCGATCAAAATGGTTCTGAACATGCTGCTGCTGAACCTTCCGGCTTCGTCGATCGGAAAGGATATGCACGAAATGCTGAACATGGCCAACCGCATGACCGAAGAGGTCTTCTCGTTGCTGGACAACCTGCTGAAATGGACGAAAAGCCAGATCGGACGGCTGAATGTCGTCTATCAGCAATTCGACCTCGTCCCGATCATACAAGGGGTCATCGAAATATTCTCGATCGCGGCCGAACTGAAAAACATCCGGCTCCGGGTCGAAATTCCCGACACGCTGGAAGTGTACGCCGACTGCGACATGATGAAAACCGTCATCCGGAACCTGATCAGCAACGCGATGAAATTCACGCCAGAAGGGGGCGACATCACGATTCGCGTCCGGCAGGATGATGCACAGGCGGCGATCGTCGAAGTGTCCGACAGCGGATGCGGCATCAGCAAGGAGAATCAGGCCAAACTGATGAAACCGAGCACTCATTTCAGCACGTTCGGCACCAAAAACGAAGAAGGATCGGGACTAGGCCTGCTGTTGTGCCAGGATTTTGCGACGAAGAACGGAGGACGCCTCTGGTTCGAATCGGAAGAAGGCAAAGGCTCGACGTTCAGTTTCTCGATCCCGTTGCAGAAAACGGAATAAACGACAAACTGTAGCCGTATCGAAAAAGGAGGGAAAATTTCCCTCCTTTTTCGATATTCTAACCGGATTTATTTCATTTCCGAACCGAAACGTTCTCCGGCTTTCCGGACGACCTTCCCGACTCCGTCCCGTTCGCCTCGAAAGAAATCTTCCGATAGCATCCACCGATATTCCGGCACAGCCAAGGTCAACGGACGGCTATCAGCTTGTAAGCGCCACCCTTCACTTCGAAACTCAGGTGCAGGTCGCTGGGCTGTTTTTTGATGAAACGAGCCACTTTATTGCGTACCGGACTGCCGTTCTTCCAGACGGTCGTCCCGTTGATCTTCACTTCGCGCACGCCCTGTTTCGGAGCGCCGATCACCCCTTCGTACTCTTTCGGAAACTCCGTATCCAACACAAATACGTTCGGACTGGATTCGAAAGCCGACGTTACCCGGCCGATCGGAGTGATCACCGAAGTTTTTCGCCCACGACAGGCCGGACGGCAACGGCAACACCCCGACCTTGTTGTAAGCCACGTCCATCGGACGGATACCGCAAATATACCGGTAAGCCACCGTCAGGCCTCCCCCGCTCCACGCGTGGTTGACGCTGCCGCCGCCGAATCCTTCGCTACCGATCCCCCCCCTCGAAAAGCGTGGTGAAATAGTCGTTCCGCACCATATTCGAAAACGGCGGTTATGTCGTGCAAAACCTTCGTCGCCGTTCCCCATCTGCATCAGGGCTTCGAAAAACGTATTTTTCCATATAGGGGCTCGCGTTCTCCTGCGAACGAAATACGTTCAGGATAGCCGGATATTTGTCCGATCGGCCAGCCGGATACGACCGCCAACGCATGAACGCGGTCATCGGTCGCTTTTTGTACTCCGGATCGCGGTACTCCTTTACCGTTCCAGAAATGACTGTTGAACGCCTGCTTCAGCGCCGCCATCTCTTCGGTATACGACCGGGCGTCGGCCGCATGGCCGAGCACTTCGGCCGCATTGCGCATCCCTTTGATCATCAAGTAATACCACGCATTTTTGCAACGGCAGAATGTCGATATTGTCGCCCCAATCGCCCCAATTCCATCCGCGGTCGCGCAGCAATACGGTTCCTTTGGGGGCCCTTTTTCCATAGGGCGATGTAACGCTGTACGGCCGGATACACTTCGGCGAGCGTCTCCTTATCGCCCGTATACCAATAGTAGTTCCACAACCCGTAGTAACCCAGCGAAGCCATCACCTGGCCCGGCAGTTCCTTGTCCCAATTCGACGACGGAACGGGGGCATAAATCACGCCGTCGGGCTTCTGCCATCCGGCAAGATTATGGAGCCATTTGCGGGTCAGTCGGTTGGCCGACTCGGACAGGGCGTAAAACGCCTCTCCGGATTCATTGACCACATCTCCCGTCCACTGCGAACGCTCGCGGTCGGGACAATCCATGTAGGTATCGCGCATCGTAATATACAGTGCGCACGGCTTTGGTCAGGAAACGGTTGAACTCCGGATCAGAGCATTCGAACGTACCGACGAATTCGGTATCGTAACCGCTCTCGCGGAACTTCAGCTCCATCACCTCCGCATCGGCAGGCACTACGTAGTAAACCCGGTGTCCGTTCGTCCACCCTTTGTTCTCGTAGTCCTGCACGCCGTCGCGGGCGATGTATTCGCAGCGCAGGTAATTATCCCCGCCGTTGTATTTCAAATAGTTATCGGTAAATATCTGCACTTTATCCCCGGACGAGGCCTTCAGTTTGATATAAGGCGTGATCTGTGCATTGTAAGGCAGCGTACAAACGATCGTATCGCCGTTGCGAACCTGAGACGGGTAGTCCTGCAACTCGCCCACCTTCCACAGCGGAATCGGCCGCAACACCAGCTTGTTCCATGGCCGGCTGCCTGCGGTTCCGTTTTCGACGGCCCAGGCATCTCGTCGGCATTGAAGTCCGGCTGGTGCCATGCCCGTCCCGCCTTGCGGGCGTCGTACCGGATATTGACTCGGCGAGCCGCATGTTCGGATCGGGAGGCGGACAGGTTCCGTGCCGGATTCGCCTCGCATTTCCACGAATCGTCGCTCAGGATATCGAACGAAGGGTCTGGCAATCGAACAACAACCCGGCTTTCCCGCTGTCGTTATGCGAAAACGACGGACGGCCGAAATACCACAGCAACACGGCGATCGTATTCTCGCCGCGTTTTAGGTAAGGAGCAATCTCCACCTCATCATAATAGGTATCGAGCGGATTGGGGCCCCGTTTCAGTCCGCCTTCGAAGACCACCGGCTTCCCGTTGATCCATAGCCAGTATTTGCTGTCCGCCCCGATCCGTGCGATCACGGAAGTCGGTACGTTCGGCAGATTCACCTCTTTGCGGAAATTAAGCCAGGTGTTCGGCTGCTCCCGGGTAGTCCCCGAACTGATCCATTTGGCTTTCCATTCGACATTCTGTTCGGAACTCTTCGCCGTCGCACGGTATCCGCACAACGACAACAGCAGGCCCATCACGATGGACAACACTTTCAGATTCATGGCTATTTTAGGTATGAGTTAAATCTCTGCTACAAATCGGGCTGCTCGTCGGACTCCAAATTCTCCACCTCCTCGGGCGTAAGTTTTCGCACGTTCTTGGCAACGTCCTGCTTCTGGGGATTTTGCTCGACGGTAAATTCCACCTTGTCTCCGACGGAGAGATCGCTGAACTCGCCGACCACGTCCTGATAATGGAAAAACAGGTTGTTGTTGGGATACTTGATAAACCCGAACCCGTTTTTCAGGCTCAGTACTTCGCTGACCTCGTACGATTTGGTTCGCTCGGTCTGCTGTCGGGAAGGATCCACCGGAACAAACAGGTCGTTAATCAGCGGATTGTTCTGCTCAATCCCGTAATCGATCACGTCGTGCATCGCGACCGGATAAGTCGCCATCGACAACAGTTCGTGCGAAGTTTTGGTAATCATCCGCACCCCTTCGTCGGTAGTATACTCGAAATCCCAAGCTCAGCAGCATGACCCGCACGCCGAAGGACATCAATTTGCGCAGCAGAGGCGTATAATCCGTATCGGCGACGATCAACACGACGATATCCAGCCGCCGCATCATCACCAATTCGAAAGCCTCCAGCGACAGCCATACGTCTATCCCTCGCTCCTCGCGTTTTCCGAGCAAGTTGCGCAGGGGCAGGTAATGCGGATGTATGCCTCGGCCATCAGGATATCGTCGAAAACGCGGTCATTGTACAACTGGTTGCCGCGCTGAGCCGCATCCGCAGCGTTCAGGCGCCCCCTGAAATAGTGCGCTTCGGCAATCTGACACTGCAACGGTTCGACCCCTTCCTCCTCGGCGACGCGATGCTGGATAAAACGGTGCAATCCTCCCAACGAAAGGCGCCGTTTCATGTGATGAATATAATTGTAATAATTCGATGCGTGCAACAAAAAATTCCCGTCGTAAAAAATGCCGATCCTACGGGATTCAAAAGGTGATATCATACCATTTATCTTTTCTCAATACTTGTTCTATAAATCAGTAAAAACCATTTATTTACACGCAAATTACCGGGATTGCGTATGAATTAAGATTTTCAAAATTATAATAATTTATTGAAAATACAATCTCCGATTCATTTTTTATCATTTCACAGTCCGCATACCGAATTCCTTTTTTGCAAAATGAAGCATACAGGTGTTTGTAATAATCGGTATAAAGTTTAACTTTGAAAAAAATTTCGCCGTCCGCTACGGACGCACATCCGGCGGCCCGTCCGGCCCGGACAAGTCCGTCGGCAACGGAATGAATCGCCTAAAGTACTGTAAAGATGGATATTCGGAAATTGATTGAAGAGATTGACAGCATCCGGCAAATTGCCGAAACGTGGAAGGAAACGGACAAAACGCCCGAGATCGAAAAAGGGATCGTACTCGATAAACTGAAAAAACTTTACGAAATGCTACTGCTGCTGCCGCAGCCGACGCCGACCGTTGCGGAAACGGAATGTGCTATTCGCGCGGCGGAAGACACGGCAGCGCCCGCCGCAGTGCCGATCCCGACGGAGGAACCCGTCATCGGGAACGAAATCGTTCCGGAAACGGTAAACGTCCCGCCGATCGTAGAACCGACCGCGCCGCCGGTCGCGGAAATCGAAACGACGGTCTCCGTCGAACAGCAGCTTTTCGGAGACGAGCAGACCGTCCGTCCGCGCATGGACAAACAGGTGATCCTGTCGTTGTACGGGACGCCCGACGCAGCCGACCCACCCGCATAACCCGACGCCGCAGGCACGCTCCTACGAGGCTCCGCATCCGGCCCCGCCCGTTGCTGCGCCGGAACCGGCCGGACAAAACGGCCCGGCTTCCGACACGGCCGCCCACAAAAAAGTGCTCGGCGAAACTTTCGCCAACGGAAACGGAGTCGCGATGAACGAAGTGCTCGGAAAACAAACGGCACACGCCGACGTGGCTTCCAAACTACAATCGCAGAGCATCAGCGGCGACCTGCGCCAATGTATCGGGATCAACGACCGCTTCATGCTGATCCGCAGCCTGTTCAACGGGAATGCCGACCAGTATGCGGCGGCCATCGCGCAACTGAACGCCTTTACCGACCTGAACGACGCGCTGCTGTACATTCAGGAAAACTATCAGTGGGATCCGGACAGCGAAGGAGTGCGGCTGCTCGTGGATCTGCTGGAACGTAAACTGGGTTGATGCCGATGGCCAGGCTGTATCTCGTCCCGACCCCGATCGGAAACATGGATGATATCACGCTGCGGGCGGTCAAAGTCCTCTCGTCGGTCGATGTGATCCTGGCCGAGGACACCCGGAACTTCCCAGGTATTACTAAAACATCTGGGAATCGAGAAAAGATGTGGAGCCACCATAAGTTCAACGAACACGCCGCCGTCGAAGCGGTCGCGCAGACGATCGTCGGCGGACAAAACATAGCGCTGATCTCCGACGCAGGCACGCCCGGCATCTCCGATCCCGGTTTCCTACTGGTACGCACCTGCATCGAACACGGCATCGACGTAGAAACATTGCCCGGCGCTACGGCATTCGTTCCGGCGCTGATCGACAGCGGATTCCCGTGCGACCGGTTCTGTTTCGAAGGCTTCCTGCCCCCTAAGAAGGGCCGCTCCAAACGGTTGCAACAATTGGCGACCGAAGAACGCACGATGATTTTCTACGAATCGCCTTACCGGCTGGTAAAAACGCTGGAGCAGTTCGCGGAACTGTTCGGCGGCGACCGTCCCGCATCCGTATCGCGCGAACTAACCAAAAAATTCGAAGAAACCGTACGCGGCTCCCTCGCCGAACTGACCCGCCGTTTTTCGGAACGCGAGCCCAAAGGCGAAATCGTCCTGATCGTCGCCGGCAAGCCGCGCCGGGAACGCACGGACGACAGGAGCAATCACGAGACAGAATAAAATATCTTAGGAAAGAACCATGAGCAACCGTTCCCGCACCACTTGTCCGAAGCCTCCGCAGCTTTCTCCGCAGCCGGTTCGATCTCAGCGCCGACAAGGCTTCCGAGGAAGAGGTGGTCGACAACATCCGCAAGGGCGTGGAGTTCAAGGGCACGAACCTATGGGTGCTGATTTTCGCCACGTTCGTCGCTTCGCTGGGACTCAACGTCAACCTCGACGGCCGTTATCATCGGAGCCATGCTGATCTCGCCGCTGATGGGGCCGATCATGGGCATGGGACTGTCCGTCGGGATCAACGATTTCGAGTTGCTGAAACGCTCGCTGCGCAACTTCGGTTTCATGGTGCTGGCCAGCATTTTCACCTCGACGCTCTACTTTTTCATTTCGCCGCTCAGCGGGGCCCAGAGCGAACTGTTGGCACGCACGACACCGACGACCTACGACGTGCTGATCGCCCTTGTTCGGCGGCCTGGCCGGAATCGTCGCCCAATCGCGCAAGGACCGTACGTCTACGGTCATCCCCGGCGTAGCCATCGCTACGGCGCTGATGCCGCCGCTGTGTACGGCCGGATTCGGATTAGCCACCCTGCAATTCAAATACTTCATCGGAGCGTTCTATCTGTTCTTTATCAATACGGTCTTCATCGCGATCGCCACGTTCATCGTCGTGCGCTTTCTGCACTACTCGAAAAGGAGTTCGTCGACAAAAACCGCGAAATGCGGGTCAGACGCTCGATCCTGCTGATCGTGTTGGTCACGATCATCCCGAGCGTAGTGATCGGCTACCGGATCGTCAAACGCAGCCTTTTCGAAAACGACGTAAAACGATACGTGAATACGGTATTCCAGTTCCCGAAAACGAAGGTCATCGAACATACCGGCATTTACCGGCCCGACAACGGGGAGAGTTACGTGGAGATTTACCTGATCGGCGAACCGATCTCGGACGAAATGATCGAAAACGCACGACTGCAAATGCCGCAGTACAACCTGCGGGACGTCCGTCTGGTCGTCCGCCAAAGCGGCGAAACGGACAACCTGAATTTTTCGACGCTGCAAACCGGTTATCAGGAACTGCTATCCGAAAAAAAAAACATTCGGATCAGGGAACTGGAAACGAAACTGTCGGCCTTTGCGACCGACACGCTGGCCGTCCGGGACATCACGGTCGAAATGCGCACGCTGGTGCCCGATCTGCACGACGTAACGCTTTCGAAAGCGGTGCGTTACAATACGGACAAAACGCCGGCCGACACGCTGGTGCTCTGCGTCATGCATCTGAACAAAGGAAAAAAACTCGCAGCCGGAGAACGGGAACGGATCGAGCAATGGCTGCGGGTACGAACCAAAACGGGGACAGTTTAAAACTATATACGGAATAAAATGCTGGATTACCGAGCAATATGCCTCAGCGCATGCGACCTGGCGCGCGAAGCGGGCGCCTACATCGCCGAACAGCGCAAAAGTTTCACGTTCGCGGACGTGGAGTTCAAAGGCGCGCAGAACCTGGTCTCATATGTCGACAAGCAGACCGAAAAGATGATCGTCGAACGGCTTCGCGAACTGACTCCCGACGCAGGATTCATCACCGAAGAAGGGACCGTGACCGCCGCCGTCGAAGGACAGCCGCTCAAATGGATCGTCGATCCGCTGGACGGCACGACCAATTTCGTGCACGATTTCTCGCCGTATTGCGTCAGCATCGCGCTGATGGACGAAGACGAGCTGACGGCGGGCGTGATTTACGAAGTGACCCGGGACGAACTGTTTTACGCCTGGCGCGGATCGTACGCCTATCTGAACGGGCAGCGCATCCGGGTTTCGGCGACCGACAAACTCGAAAACGCGCTGATCGCCATCGGATTCTCCTACGCGGCGCTGAACAAGACCGACGGGTTCGTGGACAGCCTCGTCCATTTTCAGAACACCACCAATGGAATCCGACGCGTAGGATCGGCCGCCGCAGACCTCGCTTATGTGGCCTGCGGACGCTGCGACGCTTTTTACCATACGGGACTCTCCCCATGGGACGTAGCCGCAGGCGTTCTGATTGCCCGGCAGGCCGGAGCGCGGATCACCGACTATGCAGGCGGAGACGACTATCTGTTCGGACGGCAAATTATCGCTTGCACGCCGAACATTTACGAAGACTTCAAGCAAAAAGTACGATGACTACGGGCGGCAGGATACAATATGCGTTGCTGATGGGCGCATGCCGGATAACGGGCATGTTCCCGAACCGGCTGTTGTATCATGCGCTGGCCCCTTTCATCTGTTTCGTTCTGCACCGGATCGTCCGCTACCGGCTGACCGTCGTGCGCACGAACCTGTCGAACTCATTCCCGGAAAAAAGCGCAGCGGAACTCCGTGAGATCGAAACGAAATTCTACCGCCACCTGTCCGAAGTCTTCGTGGACACGATCAAACTCGCGACGATCTCGCGCAAGGAGATCCTCGAACGGATGGTTTACCGCGACGTGGAAGCGCAGGAAGAGGCCATGCGCGGACGCAACTGGATCTCGGCGATGTCCCACTACGGATCGTGGGAACTGACGATCAACTACGCCTGCCACAGCGACCACCGGGTACTGGCCGTCTACCGCCCGCTGCACAGCGAGGCGTTCGACCTCTTCTACCACAAAGCCCGATCCCGTTTCGGCACGCAGCCGGTTCCGATGAACAACATCCTGCAGGAAACGCTGAAATCCAAACGCAAAGGGGCCCGGCCGGTCAGTGTCGCGCTGATCGCCGACCAGACGCCGCCTTGGCACGAAATCAAGCACTGGTACCGGTTCCTGGGACAGGACACGCCATTTTTTTCGGGCGTGGAAAAAATGGCGTTGCGGTTGAAAATGCCGGTCTACTTCATGTATGTCCGCAAAACCTCGCCGCAGCATTACGAAGCGGAACTGCAACGAATCTACGACGGCGAAGAAGCGGTCGCTCCGCACGAAATCACCGAACGCTACATCAGCCGGCTCGAGGCGATGATTCGGGAAACGCCCGAATTGTGGATGTGGCGCACCGGCGGTGGAAGCATAAAAACCCGCGGATTACGACATCACCCATTCCGAAAAAGAAACCGAAGCCCGATAACCCGCCTATGAAACCGGTCAAAGTCGTTATCCTAAACTGGAACGGCCGTTCGCACCTCGAACGGTTCCTTCCGGTGCTGGTCGCCCGTACCCCCGGCGCAGACATCGTCGTCGCCGACAACGGATCGACGGACGATTCGGCGGATTTCATCCGGGCGCGGTTTCCGCAGGTTGAACTGCTGTTGCTGGATCGGAATTACGGCTTTGCCGAAGGATACAACCGGGCCCTGGCCCGGATCGAAGCCGACTACTGCGTCCTGCTCAATTCGGACGTCGAGGTGACCGAAGGATGGCTCGCTCCGCTGGTGGAACTGCTCGAACGGGACTCGGCGGCGGCGGCCGTCGCTCCCAAGATCCGTTCCTACGCCAATCCCGGCAAATTCGAATACGCCGGGGCCGCCGGCGGCTTCATCGATTTTTTGGGCTATCCGTTCTGCCGCGGGCGAATCCTCGACACGATCGAGTCCGACCGGGGGCAATACGACGCCCCGCGCGAAGTGTTTTGGGCGTCGGGAGCGTGTATGCTGGTGCGCAGCGAAGTATTCCGACGACTCGGCGGCTTCGACGGCGATTTTTTCGCCCACATGGAGGAGATCGACTTCTGCTGGCGGGCGCAACTGGCCGGATACCGGATCCGGGTCGAACCGCGCAGCACGGTGTTCCATGTCGGCGGCGGAACGTTGCCGAACAACAGTCCGCAGAAAATTTACCTGAATTTCCGTAACAATCTCTGCATGTTGTTCAAGAATCTGTCGCCCGGCACTTTCTGGCCGGTACTGTTCTCCCGGATGGTACTGGACGGTATGGCGGCGCTCGTGTTCCCTCGTTCAGGGCCACCCCGACTTCTTTAAAAAGTATTCCGGGCCCACATCGATTTTCACAGGCAGCGGAAATCGCTGCACGAAAAAAGACGTGCGATCCAACGGCACCGCGTCGCGCGCCCACACGGTATCCTGCGCAACAGCATCATCCTACTGCACGCCTTCGGCTACCGCACTTTCGACAAAGTCATGCGGTAGACCATGCTTATTCCCAGGTAAATTTCCTGCCGGAAATCCGCCTGCTTCCTATACGCCAACCGTTAAGAGGTTTCGGTCGAAATCGTCGAAACTGCGAATCACCCGGGCGACGCCGTCCAGTCGCGCCAGCACCGCAGGGTCCGTCGCCCCGGAATCCATTGCCACGATGTATCCGGCGCCGGCCCGCCGGGCGGCTTCGATCCCCGAAACGGCATCTTCGACGACCACGCAACGAGACGGAGCAAGCCCGATCGTGCGAGCCGCTTTCAGGTAAATGTCCGGATTCGGCTTACCGGGCAGTGTTCCGTCGTCATAGACGATCTTTTCCGGATCGAACCAACGCTCCAAACCGAAACTACGGATGAAGAAGGTCACGTTGACGATCTCCGAAGCCGTCGCGATCGTACGGGGATTCGACGCTCTTTGATCCAATCCAGCAATTCGACCGCTCCCGGAGCCAGGTGAAAACGCTCCCGGTCTTTCAAACACAGTTCCCGGTAAATCTCCTCTTTCTCGGCCATCAGCCGCAGCACTTCGTCGTCGGGCACGTCGCGTTCGAGCAAGTATTCGAAAATCGACTTGCCGCTGCGGCCGTGCATACGCCGCTGCATCTCCTGTTTCCCGAACGCCCGCCCGCGCAAACGCATCGAAATAATCTCCCACGACTCTTCCTGCTTGTCCGAATCGAAAAAAGCGTGCCGTTGAAATCGAAAATGATCCCCGAATAGCCCGTTTTCATTTTTTCACCTTCTGTAATTGCCTTTAAATACGGTTTTGTTCCCCTTGCCGTCGGCCACAGTCAGCACCAGGACATGCGTCGTTTCCCGACTCCAACGGCCGTCGTCGAAATAGTGCGTCAGCGTAGCGGTCTTCGGGTCGTATTCGAACAAAGCCCATTTGCCGTCGATGGTCGCACTGTAAGAACCGATCCCCGAAAAATCGTCCGATATCTTAAACGACAGCGTTTTGCGAGACGCGAAGTCGTCGCCGCTCTTGAACTGCGGCGTAATCCGCGGAGCGACCGTGTCCACCGCAATGTAATACGTTCCGAAACTGCGCGTCTCGGTCGTCACGCGCCCCTCTTTCCAGGCTCCGCCGGCGGTGCTGCGACCGCCGTCGCGTCCGACCGTCGCAAGCAACGCTTTGCTACGCAGTTCCGCGGGCAGTTCCGACGCGTCGATGCTGACCGTCACCGCGCCCTGCAACGGCACGTCCGGCGTATGGATCGCATACAGCGGCGAGTAGGCGTATCTCTGCTTCGGCTTTTCCGAAAGATCCAACAGAATCGATTCGTAAAGCGCGCCCCGGGGAACCGACAGCGACAGGCCGCCTTGCTGATAGCGAAAATCTTTCGTCCAGTCGACCGGAATCCCGTCCGGAACGACCTGAGGCGCCGACAACCCCCGAACGACCCGGAAAGCGAGCCGCGACGCATTGCCGCAATCGTCCGTCAGTTCGATCCCGACCTCGTGACGACCGTCGTCGTCGAGCGTCAGCAAGCCGTTTCGCACCGTCTTACGGTACACCGGCAGGCGGTTGTTCGGCAATTTGTAAAGCCGGTAAACCCCGTTGCGCGTAGCGCGGGACTGCGGATAGAGCGCCGCCGCGTAACAATAGCGCCCCACGTCGAACCCGATCCGATCGACAACCATCGAAAAAGCCGGCTTACCGTCGTAAGTCACGTCGAAAGCGTAAACGCCCATCGGGTTGTCGGTGCCGTTCTTCTTCTCCTCGGCTTCGACGGCAAAATACCCGTTGCGGGCGACACGCAACGCGGCCGTATCGAGCAGCGTATAATTTCCCCGCGCATCGCGGCGCACCGAAAGTTTCCAGCGCACCGTATGTACCGGAACACCCTGAACCGTGTCGACCCCGATGTAATAAAGCACGACCGGTTTCGGCGGAATCGTATCCCTAACCTGCAACATGCCGCGCGCAAGCAGGTTCAGCGGACGCTGCGAATCGGTTTCGCGCACTTCCAGATGCAGGTGCGGGCCGCCCGAAGAACCCCGGTTGCCCGACAGGGCGATCTGTTCGCCCTGCTTGAAAACGAATTTGCCGGCAGGCGGCGTAACATCCACAGCGAACGATTTGCGAACATACTGTATCTCATGGATATACCGCTCGATCGAGTCCGAAAAACGTTCCAGGTGACCGTAAACGCTCGTCGTGCCATTCGGATGATTTATGTAAAGGGCCTTGCCGAATCCGGACGGACTGACGGCGATGCGGACGACCGTGCCGTCGGCAATCGCACGGATCGGCTTGTTGATTACGCCCTGGGTCTTGACATCGATGCCCGAATGGAAATGGTTGCCGCGCAACTCGCCGTAATTGGCCGACAACAGCACCGGAAAAGAGACCGGCGAAACGAACCCGAACTCGGTAGCCATCGCCGGATGCGGCGTATACTGAGCCGGCAACGCGCCGGCATAACAGACTGCCGCCGACAAAACAATCCATTTTTAATCCTGCTCAATTTGCTATTTCTCATCTTCAATCGTTTTTACATATTCCCCGTCGCCAACCAGCCGGTCGACCAAATCGCCCACCGTTTCGAAATCGAAACCGAGTCCGACGCCATAACGCAACAACTTGCCGCGCAATTCGTAACCGTTGCGGGCCCGGATCGCTTGCATCTTCCGGCGCAATTGCTCTTCGAGCTTACCGCGCATAAACTGCGGATCGACCTGACGAAGGGCCTCTTCGATCAACATTTCGGGAATCTGTTTCGCCCGCAACGCCGCGCGGATCTTGTAAACGCCCCAACGGCTCAGACCGGTCTTTTCCCGGACATAGGCCTCGGCGTAGCGCCGTTCGTCAATAAACCTTTCGCGCAGCAGCGTATCGACGATCCGCTGCCGGTCAGCCTCCGCAACGCCCCACCGGACAAGCGACCGACGGGCGTCCGACACGGCTACTTCGCTTTTGGCGCAACGGTACATCAGCATCCTCAAAGCCTGTTCCGGCGTTTTCGTTCTTTTTACTTCCATACGGCCTCCGTTATTCTCGGCTTTCCGAACAGGTCGGCCGTCAGTTTCACATCCGCATAACCGAGCGAGCCGAGCAGCGCGGTCACTTCGTCCCCGAAACGCTCGTTGATCTCGAACCAAAGCGCTCCGCCGGGCGCCAGCAAACTCCTCCCCCGTTCGGCGATTACGCGGTAAAACAGCAACGGATCGTCATCGCCGACGAACAGCGCGCGGTGCGGCTCGTGCTTCAGTATGTTCGGACGCATCCCGGCTTTCTCGCCGAGGGTCACATAAGGCGGATTGCTGACCACCAGATCGAATCGCCCCCCGGGTTGCCGCGTCAGGATGTCGCAGCATTCGAAACGGACGCGGCCGCCGCAAAGGCTTCCGTTTCGCCCGGCGACGGCCAGCACCGTCTCGGAAACGTCGATCCCCGTCACTTCGGCGTCGGGCAGTTCCGCCGCAAGCGTCACGGCGATGCAACCGCTTCCCGTCCCGACGTCGAGAACCCGCATTCCGCTGCGTCCTTTGTATCGGTCGACGATGCGACGCACCATCTCCTCGGTCTCCGGACGCGGAATCAGCACCCCTTCGCGGACGGCGAACTTCCTGCCGAGAAAATAGGCGAACCCGGCAATATACTGGGCCGGGCGACAGTCGCGTATCTCGGCCAGGATGTCGGGCAGGTCTTCCCGGTCGGGACAAGGAGCGTCCGGCTCGACGATCACATCGGTAAACCGCATACCCAGCCGTCCTTCGCAAACGAACGCTGCGAACGCCCTCGCCTCCCGCCGGTCGTAAACGCCGGCGGCGGCATCGTATATGCACTCCCACAATTCGCGTCGGGTCATAGGCGCTCTTTTTCCGCAAAGATACAAAAACCGGCTGCGCCGGAAAACAAAAAATCCGGTCGGCGGCCAGGTTTTTCACTCTTTTTCTTCATTCGGAACCATAATATGCTAAATTTGTACGTTCCTTTAAAAGTGAAACCAAATGACGTTAAACACAGATCGGATCCATGAGAAACAAACTGATGCTTCCGTTGCTGACATGTACCCCTTTTGAGTATGAATAGTTGCGGAAATAAAAACAACGACGACAGCGTATCGCTCGATTACGAGAAATACGTCCTGCGAACGGCCTCGAGGTCGTTCTTCACCACGATGACTCCGACCCGGTAGTGTCGGTGGCCATCCAGTATCACGTAGGCAGCAACCGCGAAAAAACCGGGCAAAACCGGTTTCGCGCACTTCTTCGAACACATGCTGTTCCAGCGCTCCGAAAACCTGCCGCGCAACGCCTTTTTCCAAAAAATCGACGCGATGGGCGGAACGTTCAACGGCGGCACGAGCAACGACGGCACCGTCTACTACGAAACCGTCCCGCGCGATGCGTTGGAAAAAGTGCTGTGGATGGAGTCCGACCGGATGGGCTATTTCATCAACACGGTGACCGAAGGCGGACTGAAACGCGAAATCGACGTCGTATCGAACGAAAAACGACAGGGCGAAAACGCTCCGTACGGACTGGCTTTCGACCTGGTGTTCAAAAACCTGTTCCCCGAAGGACATCCGTACAGTTGGACGGTGATCGGCGAAATTCCCGATTTGAGAAGCGCAACCGTCGAAGACGTCAAGGAGTTCTACGAACGGTATTACCTTCCGGGCAACGCCACGTTGGTCGTCGCCGGCGATTTCGACCCGGCTCAGACCAAAGCGCTGATCGAAAAATATTTCGGGGAGATTCCCGCCCGGCCCGTTCCGGAGGCCCCGAAAACATGGAACGTCAAACTCGACGCGACGCGCAAAATTTCTTACGAGGACACGTTCTGCAATGCGCCGATGCTGATTCTCGCCTACCCGGGCGTCGAAGCCTACCACCGGGACGGTTATGCGCTCGACTTTTTGACGAACTTGCTCGCCGGAGATAAAAAATCCCCGCTGTACAAAGTACTCGTCGAGGAGCGCAAACTGGCGCCCGAAGTGGAGATGTTCAACTACCAGCTCGAAATATCAGGCATGATCGTATTCGACGCCAAGACATTCCCCGGCGTAAAACTGGACGACGTGAAGGCCGCTTACGACGAAGCGCTGGCGCGTTTCGAGCGGGACGGCATCGACCCGAAAGACCTCGAACGGTATAAGATCACCGAAGAGACGCGCACCTACAACCGGCTGACTTCGACCAACGGCAAGGCGCTCGCCATGGCGCACGACAACGTATTCGGCGGAACGCCCGACCGGATGCTAAAAGAACTCGACGCTTACCGCTCCGTAACGGCGGACGACGTAATGCGCGTCTACGAAAAATACGTCAAAGGCCGCAACCTACTCGCCGTCAGTATCTACCCGGAAGGAGAAGCCTCTCTGGCGCTGACCGGATCGACACAGATAGCACCCGAGCAGGAGACGATCGGCGAGCAGCAGATGAACGCCGAATCGGGAGCCGTCGCAGACGATCCGTACGAAAAACGCCGTCGCGGTTCGACCGCAGCGTCGAACCGGACCTGCTGCCTAACACGCCCGAACTGAAAATCCCGGAAATATGGAGCACAGTGCTCGGCAACGGAATGACGGTCAAAGGGATCGAATATTGCGAACTGCCGCTCGTGAATTTCACGATCGAACTGAACGACGGTATGCTGCTCGACGATCCGGACAAGGTGGGAGTCGCCTACCTGACCGCACAGATGCTCAACGAAGGCACCGCTTCGCGGACGCCCGAAGAACTCGAAGACGCGATCGGGCAACTCGGCGCCCAGATCCGGGTCGCCGCCGCGCGCGAATCGATGACCGTCTCCGGAAATTGCCTGAAGCGGAACTTTCCGCAGGTCATGGCGCTGGTCGGAGAAATGCTGCTGTCGCCGCGCTGGGACGAGAAATCGTTCGCCGTGGTCAAAGAGCGGGCGCTCGACAACATCCGCCAGCGCAGTACCGAACCCAAAGCGATCGCATCGGACGTATTCAACAAAGTCATTTTCGGAGCGAACAACATTCTTTCGAACAACGTGACCGGAACCGAGGCGTCCGTACAGACGATCACGCTGGACGACCTGAAAGCGTTCTATGCGGCCCACTTCACGCCAAAAGCGGCCCGAATGAGCTTCGTCGGGGGACTGACCCGCCCGGAAGTCGAACGGGCGCTGGCTCCGCTGACCGAAAAATGGGAAGCGACAGCGGTCAGCATACCGCTGATCGACGATAATGCGGCGCGACCGGCCGCCAAGGTCTTTTTTGCGGACTACCCCGGCGCCCGCCAGTCCTACGTTATCGTCGGATCGAAAGCCATGCCCATCGCCGATCCGGACGCCTACCCGGCCGTGATCGTCAACGACAAACTCGGCGAATCGGCGGGCAGTCTGCTGTTCGAAATCCTGCGCCTGCAGCACGGATATACTTACGGGGCCTATTCAGGGGTTTTTCGCAAGGCAACCTGATCAACACGTTCCAGGCGTGGTCGAGCGTACAGGCGACTGTCACGCGGGAATCGCTGACCTTGCTGCGCGACATTCTGAAAAACTACGGGACGGATTACTCGCAGCAGTGGCTCGACCATTCGAAAGAAGCCATGCTGCGCACGATGAACGGCGCCCTCGAAACGCCTAACGCACAGCTAAACATGCTGCGCACGATCGTGCTGTTCGGCCTGCCGGACGATTACGTCAAACAGCGCGAAAACACGCTGAAAACGTTTACGCTCGACCAGGCGAAAACCGTGATCGGAAAGTACCTGAACTTCGACGACATGACCGTCGTCGTCGTGGGCGACGCCAAAACGCAGTTGGAAGGGTGAAATCCCTCGGACTGGGCGATCCGGTGCTGGTCGATTTCAGCGGACGGCCGATCCGGTAAACGCTCCCTTTACCAAACGACGAAGCCGTTCCCATTGCGGAAACGGCTTCGTCGTTTTCGTAACCCCGGATCAATACCCGATCGTAAAACGTTCGCGGTGGTGCATCTCTTTCTCCAGTTCATCGATCATCGCCACGGCATAGTCCTCTACCGATATCCGGCTCTCTCCGGAAACGCTACGGATCAGGTCGTCCTTGCCCAGCCTGAATTTTCGGGTGCGTTCGCCCGGAACGAGGTTGGCGGCCGGACTGAAAAAGACCCAATCCAGGCTCCTTTTCCGGGATCAGGTACGAATAGTAGACCTCGGCCAGTCCCTTGACGCCCGGAGCGAACGCTTCCGGAACACCCCGGTCCATCACGCGCACCCCCGGCGCAACGTACAGGCTTCCGGCCCCGCCGACGATCAGCAACCGACGGACGCCGGCTTCCTTCACGCTCCGGATAATAAGCGGGTAAACCCGCAACGTTTCCCGATAGATATCCGGGTTCCGCCAACCCGGATTGTACGCGCTGATCACGGCATCGCTGCCGGAAACCGCTCCTGCAAGGAATTGCCGGTCGGAAACGTCGCCGGAGACGACTTCGAGTTCGGGTCGGCGGACGGTCATTTTCTCGGGATGGCGCACGATCGCCGTCACCCGGAATCCCCTTTCCAGCGCTTCGCTCAAAATGGCCGAACCGACGAATCCGCTCGCACCGATAATCACAACTTTTTTCATAATCATTCCGTTTTTTCGAAGTATAACGAGATAAACCGCTTCGAACGCGACTTTCCCGGCCGCAGGCGGTTCCCCTTTCGCTACGGAATACCAAATGTTTGCCAAAATGAAAAAAACAGGGAAAATTCCGGAATTTCGTCCGGTACGGAACGAGAATTACCGGCCGACCGATCCGAAAAACAACCGCCGGATCGCATAGGCCAACGTCACCTGGTGATAGTCGTATTGCGAGGCCAGTCGTTTCCGGTAAGGGGCGATGTGCCGGCGCAGGTATCCCGGAAGCACGGAAAACGGAGCCAGCAACCGCTCGATCGGAATATCGCCGTACAGGTCGTGCAATCCCTCGTTGATCCGGAATTTGCGCGTATAACCGGTCGCACGCAGCAATCGCGACAGGACGGACGGCGGGACGGCTTCGATGATCCGGCGGCTCAACGGTTTGGACGCACGCGGCGGACAAAGTTCGTTTTCGAACGGGATACCCTTCAGCTTCGCATCCAACCAACCGTGTTTCTCGCCGTAAAAAAAGAAGCTCCGGTTCAGTTTGGCCGGCACGTCCATATCCTGCCAAAAAGCGGTCAGGTCGTTATCCCACCACGGAGTGCGCCATCCGTAACCGAAAAATTCGTATACCCTCAGGCTGTGCATGATAAACTTGGCCTGCCGCTCTTGCCAGTCGAAACATTCCGGAAAACCGTTCGACGAAACGCCCGTATCGTTCAGTATCCGCCCGATTTCGCGTTGCAGCGCACGATCCGGCCGCCGGGAACCCCAATTAGAGAAATGCCCTTGCACGGCTTCCGCCGCCTGTGTCGACGTCTGGATAGCGCAAACCTGCGGGGTCAGGTGGCTGCCCGCCAGAAAATCGAGCGTATGTCCCGGAACGAACAGATCGCCGCGCTGTAGAATGCCGCGCCGGCCGAGTTCGTAAACAGCCGCGAAATCCTGCGTATGAGGCATACTCGACGCGCAACAGGACGCGAAACGGAAATACCGATCGAGCAATCCCTGCTCCCGGATCGCATCGAACAGTCCGCGCGTATACTCTACGAAATGCCATTCGTACCCGAACGCTTCGGCCACTTCGCGACTCAGGCGAGACTGCGGGTTTTCGGAACGCCGTACGAATAGCAAACGACGTTACGGATACCGGCCTTATACAAATAATTGACAATCAATCGGGAGTCATGTCCCCCGCTCAACGGGACGATCCAGTTTCGCACGTCGGGGGCGCTCTCGGTCATCCGCCGGATCGCCTGCGCGAAAAGCGTATCCGCTGTCCGTACCCCTTCCGCCGGGTCCGGGCGTCACGTTCATTTCGGATCGTAAAGGAAATAGCGTTCGGATTCCGTCTCCGCATCCCGCAGGCGGACTATCTCGGCAGCCTGCACGGCAAAAATGTCCCGGAACACCGTCCGCTGTCCAATGACGAAACCCGACAGAAGAAACTGCTCCATTGCCCCGGAATCGATTTCCGGTTGCATTCCGGTATCTTCCATCGCCCGCAGCAGGTCGTCCGTCACCAGCCATGCGTCCCGGAACCGGGTCGGCACAACGGAAAAGAACGAAGTCGGTCGGTCGCCGCACACAATGCGCCGTCCCGCTGTAGGACGATGGCAAAACAGCCGTTCAACTCCCGAACGAACTCCCCGAAGGCGCCGGCATCCCGCAGCCGCGGAAGCGACCAGTCTACAGAAAGCGGCCCCTTCGTAAACGGCATCCCGGTAACGGACATTTCCCTTCACGCAAACCATACCGGCGTCATGCTGCTCGGTAAAACCAGTCCAGGCCGTAAAGCAAGATACGATTTTTCGTAGCGGAGACGGTTCGCATTTCCGGTCAGTTTACCGAAGGCAGGAACGAATATTCGCGCGAATACTCCATCATCTGACCGGCATAGTCGTCGGTATATTCGACATTGACGTCGACGATCTCCCCGTTTTCCATGACCGGTTGGTAAACCGGATTGACAAAGCCGCTGTAAGGCGCCAGACCGAGCTTTTGATAACGGTCGAGCACTTCTTTGTGCAACTCGGGATCGATCTGCACAGCGTAGGTTTCGACCAACTCCCCGGCCGCTCTCGAAATCGCCGGTGCTCTTGATCCGCTGAATCTCCTTCAGCAGTTCGCCGAAAAGCCCCCTCAATTTCTGATAATCGTTCACCACGATATAGGTTTTCCCGTCTTTCACCACTTTTCGACGACCCGCTCGTCTTTGCCTCTCTCATAGCACCACTCGGCGATCAGCTTCCGATTGCGCATGTGCGCCTCCTCGACCGTCTTGCCCGGCTCGATCCGCGCGAACTGGGTCATCATTCCGTTCATCATGTAAACGGCATACTCCGTCTTGGCCACGTCGAACGACGGAACGAGTCCCAGTTCGACCATTTTCGGATCGCCCAGATAGTACAGCGCGAACAGGTCGGCGCGCGCCTCTTCCAGCGTCGAAGAGTAATTTTTCAGTTCGTCGCCCTTCACGCCCGGCGCCAGTTGTCCCGAACCGTGTCCGAGGCACTCGTGCAGATCGGTATGCAAGTCGTCGGCCAGCGAGCCGTACTTTTTATGTAGTTCGATCGTCTCCGAATCGAATATGAACTCTTCGTCGAAACCGTTACCCTTGGCAGCCTCCGCATAAGCGGACGTGATATTGCCGACGGTCACCGATTTGGAACCGTGATCGCGGCGGATCCAGTCTGCATTCGGCAGGTTGACGCCGATCGGCGTGGCCGGATAACAGTCGCCGCCAAGTATGGCGGCGGTAATTACCTTTGCCGAAACGCCTTTCACCTCTTTTTTCCGGAACTGTTCGTCGACCGGGGAATGATCCTCGAACCACTGGGCGGCTTCGCAGATGATCTTCGTCCGTTCGGTCGCATCCTCGTCCCGGAAGTTCACCATGCTCTCCCACGAACCGCGATACCCCAGCGGATCGCCGTAACTCTCGATAAAACCGTTCACGAAATCGACTTTAGAGGCCGTATCCCCGACCCACAAGATGCTGTACTTATCGAATTGCTTCAGATCGCCGCTCTTATAAAAAGCGATCAGCGCATCGATCGTTTCCTTCTGACGGCCCACAGCCACATCCGAAGCCTTCTGCAACCAGTAAACGATCTTTTCGATCGCCGGAGAATACATGCCTCCCACTTTCCAAACCTGCTCCACTAACCGTCCGTCGCCGCCTTTGACCAACTTGCTGTTCAATCCGTAGGAAACCGGCGTCCGGTCGTTCGGTCCATCCGGGCGGCATAAAACTCCTCGACCTCTTGCTGGGAGACCCCTTCGTAATAATTGTTGGCCGACGCCCGGATAATATCTTCTCCGGCAGCGAGGTTCACCCGTTTGGGCATCACCTCCGGGTCGAAAACGACCGGTTTGATCTCGGCTATCACCCGTTCCACGGAACCGAAATCCATCGGAAAATCCGTTTTCGGCGTACCGGCTACCAACTCGTCGAAATAGGCCTCGGTAAATTCCGGCCGAAACTTGTCGGTCGAATAATGATGGTGGATGCCGTTGGCGAACCACACTTTCTTAAGGTATTTCTCGAACTGCTTGAAACGCGGATCTTTCCGATCGCCGGCATATCCCTGATAGATGGCTTCCAGCGTACGGCGGATCCGCAGGTTGTAACGCCCGTTCTGGTCGAACAAAATGTCGCGCCCGCTCAGAGCGGCCTGACTCAGGTAATAGATCAGCAACTTCTCGTTCAGGGCAAGCGTATCGAACCCAGGAACCCGGTATTTCAGCACCCGGATGTCGTCGAAGCGGTCCGCCACCCAATTGAATTTTTCTTCGGTTATCTTTTTCCGGCATCCCCCGACGCCCGCAGCAAGTATCGTCATAAGTAAAACAGTAAAGATTCTTTTCATAAAAAGAAAACTTAGGTTCTTCGCAAAGTTACAACCTTTTTCCCGAAAAAATTAGATTATTATAAGCAATTTTCTACCTTTGTGCCGTTAAAATAAAGGCGGTAATATCGCCTGAAAAAACGATTTCGATGAAAGTTTTCACAAGGAACGCAGCGCTTTCCGACGAACTGAAACGGCACCCGGGCACGTGCGGTTTCGTCCCGACGATGGGAGCGTTGCACAACGGGCACTTGTCGCTGGTCGAACAGTGCCGGCGGGAATGCGACACGGTCGTCGTCAGCATTTTCGTCAATCCGACCCAGTTCAACGACCCGAACGATTTGAAAAACTACCCGCGAACCGTGGAAGCCGACCTGGCACTGCTCGAAAAAGCGGGCGCCGACTTCGCGCTGACCCCCTCGGTAGAAGACATTTATCCGGAAAAAGACACGCGAGTATTCGATTTCGGGCTGCTGGACAAGGTGATGGAAGGCGCGCACCGGCCGGGGCATTTCAACGGCGTAGCCCAAGTGGTGAGCCGCCTGTTCGACATCGTCCGCTGCGACAAGGCCTATTTCGGTGAAAAGGATTTCCAGCAGATCGCCGTGATTCGGGAATTGGTACGTCAGTGCGACTACCCGCTGCAAATCGTCGCATGTCCGATTGTCCGCGACACCGACGGACTGGCGCTCAGTTCGCGCAACGCGCTGCTGACACCCGCACACCGGGCCGCCGCGCCGCTGATCTACAAAGCTCTGAAGGAAGGGGTCGAAAGCGCGCGCAGCATGTCGGTGGACGAAATGAAACGCCGGGTCGTCGAACGGATCGACGCCGACCCGCTGCTGCAAGTCGAATATTTCGAAGTGGTCAACGCCGATACGCTGGAAGGGATCGACCGGTGGAGCGACACGTTCCCGATGCGCGGCTGCATCGCCGTCCAGGCCGGCAACGTGCGGCTGATCGACAATATCGCGATCTTGTAACAGGATGGTATATAAACGCTTATAATAACACGCAAACGACTGTGGCCTAAGAAAATCGCACGAGGCCGATAAAAGATTGGGGATTTAAATATATTTGTTAAATTTGCCGATCGGTAACATGTTTTTATCAGGAGAACTGCGGCCTACGCCGCACTAACTAATTGGGGAACAAAGCAATGCAGATAGAGGTATTCAAGTCCAAGATACACCGGGTGACCATAACCGAGGCCAACCTCAGTTATGTGGGGAGTATCACCATCGACGAGGATTTGCTGGATGCTGCCAATATGATCGCCGGGGAGAAAGTTCAGATCGTGAACGTCAACAACGGGGAACGTCTCGAAACTTATATCATCAAAGGGGAGCGCGGCAGCGGAGCCGTGTGCCTGAACGGCCGGCGGCGCGCCGTTGCGTAGTCGGCGACGTAGTGATCATCATCTCGTACGCGCTGATGGACTTCGAAGAAGCCAAAACGTTCGCCGTGGGTCGTTTTTCCCGACACGGAGACCAACAGGCTGATCAAATAGGTTTCCGGCGAAAACGCCTGTTCGGCACAGACCGATTCCGACATACGCCGTCTGCATGAATTTCGTGTGCAGAAAAGGAGTATCGTCGGTTTTTGTTTGCCGTTTTTTCGTTAACTTTGGATACTGAAACGTTACAGGAAATATCATGTCGATTGCCGAAAAAATCACCGGGCTCCGCGCGGCGCTGCCGCAACACGTGGAACTGATCGCCGTATCGAAAACCTATCCGCCGTCAGCCGTTCTGGAAGCCTACCGGGCCGGGCAACGCGCTTTCGGAGAAAACCGCCCGCAGGAACTCGTCGAGAAGTACCATGCCCTGCCGAAGGACATCCGATGGCATCAGATCGGCGGCCTGCAATCCAATAAAGTCAAATACATCGCCCCATTCGTCGCGATGATCCATTCGGTGGAATCGGCGAAACTGCTGGACGTGATCCAGAAAGAAGCGGTCAAAAAACGACCGGACGATCGACGTCCTGCTCGAAATACGCATCGCACGGGAAGCGTCGAAACACGGATGGAGCGAGAAAGACCTGATCGACTACCTGCAAGGGCGCCTACCGGAACCTGAACTCCGTTCGTTTCCGGGGACTTATGGGCGTCGCGACCCATACCGAGGATCAAGAGACGATCCGCGCCGAATTCACCCGTCTGCACGAATTGTTCGTCAGGTTGGGAAACGAGTATTTCGACCGCGATTTCGATACGCTTTCGATGGGCATGACCTCCGATTATCCGATCGCCGTCTCATGCGGCAGCACGATGGTGCGTATCGGAAGCTACATCTTCGGAGCGCGCAACTACCTATAAGACAAAAATGTCATAAAAACATCCGGATTCAAAGCTACTTGACCCGCAGACGCCGGCCGGTTCCTTCAGCACGGTTTTCGGAGTGATGTTATTCAGGCGGCATATCTGACTGATCGAAACGCCGTATTTAAGCGCCAGCCGACCGAGAATATCGCCCTGTTTGATCGTATGGTAAACGGCGTTGCTGGAACTGACGGTCGCCGTTTTAGTCTGTTGCTCCTCCTTTTTCTGGGCGGCGGCGATCCGTTCCAGAATGTCGCCGGAGGCAGTATCCCCTTCCGCAGAAGCCAGCAACGGAAAGTCGTCGTCGTCCTCTTCCAGAATTTCCGAAGCGCGGGAATGAATGTTGAAGAACTGTTTTTCGAGGGCGAAAGTCTGGTATTTCAACTGCCCCGTCTGGAAATCGACGATAAATTCGGGATCGAAGGTCTGATCGCAGTAACGCATTTCGAAATGCAGATGCGGTCCCCGGCTGCGCCCGGTCGAACCGCAGAATCCGATTACCTGCCCGCATTTAACGTAATCGTTCACCTTGACATTGAGCTTCGAAAGATGAGCATGCCAGGTTTCCAGGCCATTTTCATGCCGGACGATCACCAGATTCCCGAAACCGCCCGTATTGTACTTCGCATAACGAATTTTGCCGTCGAACGCGGCGTAAATCGGTTCGCCGATCTTCAGCGGAATATCCACGCCGTTGTGGTTGCGGCGGCCGCGCGGGACCGTATTTCGACAGCACCGAGCCGACTACCGGAGCTTTGAATCCGGACAGATCCTTTACCAGATTCAGATCCACCACCGACGGTAGATCCTCGTAAGCGATGCTTTTATAAGCGAAAACCTGCGAGGTATCCCAATGCTGCATATAGACCGGCAGCGAATCCCGCACTTTCAGCGCGGGACGGTAGTAACGCCAGGTATTATTGCTGAAAATAATGATCCGGGTTTCGGGATCGTCGGTCGCCAGCGTATCCAACGGCTGCTGCGGCAGATCTTCGATGTGCAACGTCGCCGGAACGACCGGACGGCGCCTGCGCGATTGGCCGTGGAGCGTGGCTGCGGTCAAAACAAATAACAGGGATACCGTTATCAGATATCTGAAATTATGCTCATTCGGAATTATATCGTTACAAAACTAACAATAATTTCCGACAATTCGGCATTTTTCGAAAGGCTGATACCCTCCGTGCGCGAGAAAGCCGTTCCTCTCCTCAGCGGACTCCGGAACAAAAGGTCGCTCCCGGCAGTTCAGGCCACCATTTCGGGCACCCGGATAATCTCCATGCCCTTCTGTATGGCCGCTTCGTTAGCGGGGATCAGCGACGCCATCCGTTCCGGCAGCGATTTGGCCAGTCCCCGGAAAACGTTGTCGAGCGATACGACCGGCTTCACTTTCAGGTAGCCGCCCAGGATCATCGTATTGAAAACGCGTATGTTACCCAGCCGGGCAGCCTCTTCGGTCGCCGGAATCGCATACACCCGGATATCCTTGCGCTGCGGTGGGCGCACCACCCCGTTCGGATCGTAAATCAGCACGCCGCCCGGCTTGACACGCGGCTCAAACTTATCCATGCTCTGCTGGTTCAGGATGATCGCCGTATCGTAATCGTGTACGATCGGCGAACTGATCTGCCGGTCGCTCAGGATCACCGTCACATTAGCGGTTCCGCCGCGCATTTCCGGGCCGTAAGACGGCATCCAGCTCACTTCGAGTCCCTGCATCACGCCCGAGTAGGCGAGAATTTTGCCCATCGACAGCACGCCCTGTCCGCCGAAACCGGCTATGATAATCTCTTCTTTAAACATATCTCTACGATTAAACGCGTTCGGTAAACAAATTATTATCCTTTGATATCCCCCAGCGGATACAGCGGCAGCATGTTCTGCTCCATCCACCGGTTCGCCTCGGTCGGCGACATTTTCCAGCCCGAATTGCAGGTCGCTACGAATTCGACGAACGACATCCCTTTCCGCTGCATCGAATTCTCGAAGGCCTTACGCAACGCCTTTTTCGCCTTACGGACGGCCCCGGGAGTGTGGACGCTCTGCCGCGTCAAGTAGCACACCCCGTCGAGATGCGCCAACATATCGGCCACCTTGAACGGGTAACCGTGCAACTGCGGATCGCGTCCTTCGGGAGTCGTCACGGTCTTCATGCCGAGCAACGTCGTCGGAGCCATCTGCCCGCCGGTCATGCCGTAGATCGCATTGTTGACATAGATGATCGTGATGTTCTCGCCGCGGTTGCACGCGTGGATCGTCTCGCCGGTTCCGATCGCGGCCAGGTCGCCGTCGCCCTGGTACGTAAAGACCAGCTTCGACGGATTCAGCCGTTTGATCGCCGTAGCTACCGCCGCCGCGCGCCCGTGCGCCGCCTGCACCCAATCGATATCGACGTAGTCGTACGCCAGCACCGCGCAGCCCACCGGCGTAATGCCGATCGCGTCGTGCTCGACCTGCATTTCATCGATCACTTCGGCGACCAGTTTGTGGATCGTTCCGTGGCTGCACCCCGGACAGAAGTGCATCACGGCATCGGTCAGCAGCCGGGGCTTCGCATAGACCCGGTTTTCCGGGATCAATTTTATTTCAGATTCAGCCATAAACTCTACTTTAACGAAAAATTCTTTTTCAGCGCCTCCAGCACCTCGCTCGGCGAATGCACCACGCCGCCCGTGCGCCCGAAATGGAATACCGGAACGCGACACCGGGCGGCCAACTGCACGTCCTCGATCATCTGCCCGGTGCTCATTTCGACCGACAGGAAACCTTTGACGCGCAGCGACAGTTCGTCGATCGCTCCGGTCGGGAACGGATAAAGCGTAACCGGCCGTAGCAGTCCGACTTTCAGTCCCTCCTCGCGAGCCAGTTCGACCGCTTTCTGGGAAATACGCGCGGAAGACCCGTAAGCGACCAGTACGTAATCGGCATCGTCGCACTGCACGGCCTCGTAGCGCACCTCGTTTTCGCGGATCGTCCGGTACTTTTCGGACAATTTCAGGTTGAACCGCTCCTGGCGCAGCGGATCGAGTTCGACGGACGTAACGATGTTCCGTGTGCGGTCGGCCGGCTTGCCGGTCGTAGCCCAGCCGCCCCAGTGTTCGGCAATATAGGCGTCGCTCCAGCGCGGCCGGGGTTCGGTCAGCATCACTTTCTCCATCATCTGGCCGATCACGCCGTCCGACAGAATCATTACCGGATTGCGGTACTTGAACGCCAGTTCAAAACCCAGCGGTACGAAATCGTACATCTCCTGCACCGAATTGGGAGCCAGCACGATCAGGTGGTAGTCGCCGTGGCCGCCGCCCTTGACCGCCTGAAAATAGTCGGCCTGCGACGGCTGGATCGTCCCGAGCCCCGGCCCGCCGCGCGATACGTTCACCACCACGCACGGCAGTTCGGCGCCGGCCAGGTAACTGAGCCCCTCGCACATCAGGCTGATACCCGGACTCGACGACGAGGCCATCACCCGCTTACCGCAGGCCGCGCCGCCGTAAAGCATGTTCACCGCCGCCACTTCGCTCTCGGCCTGCAACACGACCATACCGGTCGTCTCCCACGGCCGCATCGCGGTCAGCGTTTCCAGTATTTCGGACTGGGGCGTGATCGGATAACCGAAATAGCCGTCGCAACCGCAGCGCACGGCGGCTTCGGCCACCACTTCGTTCCCTTTCATCAATCGTATCTCTTCCATACCTCCTTCCTTATAAATCAAACTCCCGGATTTTTCTGCCGGTAAACCGTAATACAACAGTCGGGACATACCAGCGCGCACGACGCGCAACCCGTACAGGCGTCCGGATCGATCATCCGCGCGTAATTGTATCCCTTCGCATTCACCTCGGCCGCCAGGTCGAGCACCCGCATCGGACACGCTTCGACGCACACCCGGCAACCCTTGCAACGGTCGCGCTCGATCACTACGGTTCCTTTGATTTTAGCCATATCCAATTTTTAATTTCAGTCAAAAATAGTACGCCGGACTGCAAAACGGAGACGCTTTCCGGACTTTGCTACGACACCAAAAATGACGCTGCGGCAGGGTTTCCCGCTTGCACTCAGCCGGGTACCGAACAAAAAAACAGGAGGCTTAACGCCCCCTGTTTTCGGTAAAAAAGTATTTTCAGCCCGATTATTCCAACGAATGGATCACCAGTCCCGAACGCAGTTTCGGTTCGAACCAAGTCGTTTTCGGCGGCATGATATTGCCCGTATCGGCGATGTCGATCAGTTGCTTCATCGACACCGGATAGAGGGCGAAAGCCACCTGCATTTCACCGCTGTCGACGCGGCGCTGCAACTCGCCCAACCCGCGGATACCGCCGACGAAGTCGATCCGCTTGTCGGTGCGCAGGTCTTTGATGCCGAGCAGTTCGTCGAGCACGAGGTTCGACAGGATCGTCACGTCGAGCACGCCGATCGGATCGTTATCGTCGTACGTCCCGGCCTTGGCCGTCAGGCTGTACCAGCGGCCGCCAAGGTACATCGCGAAATTATGCAACTCGGTCGGATGATAGATTTCCGTACCTTTGTCCTCCACTGCAAAACTTTTCTCGAGCGCCGCGAGCAACTGCTCGGGCGTCAAGCCGTTCAGATCTTTTACGAGGCGATTGTAATCGATGATCTTCAATTGACTGTCCGGAAAAATAACGGCCAGGAAGAAACAATACTCCTCGTCTCCGGTATGCGCCGGATTGGTCTTCATCTTCTCCTGCCCGACCCGCGCGGCGGCGGCCGTACGGTGATGCCCGTCGGCCACGTACAACGCCGGAATCTGTTCGAAAATCTCGGTAATCCGTCGCTGCACGGCCGGATCGTCGATCACCCAGAACTGATGGCGAAACCCGTCGGCTGCGGTGAAATCGTATTCGGCCGCGTTGTTTTCCACCACTCCGCGCACGATCATATCCATCTCGGCATCGGCCGGATACGAGAAGAATACCGGTTCGATATTGGCATTCTGATTGCGCACGTGGATCATCCGGTCTTCTTCTTTGTCGGGACGGGTCAGTTCGTGCTTTTTAATCTTACCGGTCAGGTAATCGTCGAAATGACAGGCGGCTACCAGCCCGTACTGCGTCCGTCCGTCCATCGTCTGGGCATAGACGTAATATTTCTCCGTATCGTCCTGCACGAGCCACCCTTTTTCACGCCATTTCTTGAAATTCTCGACAGCTTTTATCGTAAACCTCGGCGCAATGTTCGTCGGCGATCGGGCTGAAATCGATCTCCGGTTTGATGATGTGCAGCAACGATTTTCGGTCGCTTCCTTGCTCGCCTCCTCCGAATTGAGCACGTCGTACGGGCGCGACGCCACCTCGGCGGCATACTCCTTCGGCGGGCGAATCCCTTTGAACGGTTTTATTCTTACCATGAAATCACTATTTACAATTAATCCTCAATTCAATAAGACAAAAAGCCCCCGCACACTGCCGGGGGCCCTGTTGTTAAAATTCAGGTCTATTTGTTGACCTGGAAACGACGGTTGCCGTTCTTCAGGAAATCAACCACCTGATTGGCGGCGGCAAGCCCCGCGTTGACATTCGCTTCGGCAGTCTCGGCTCCCATCTTTTTCGCCGTTGCGAAAACCCGTTTACCGAACTTTTCGGCCAGTTGCGGCTGCGCATCAGCGGCAATGTCGGTGATGTATTTCAGGTCGGGGCGTTCTTCGAGCGCCTGCATCAAGCCGGCCTCGTCGATCACCTCCTTACGCGCCGTATTGACCAACGTAGCGCCCTTGGGCATCGAAGTCAGCAACTTGTAACCGATCGACTTCCGAGTCTGATCGGTAGCCGGAATGTGCAGCGAAAGAAAGTCGGACGAAGCATACAATTGCTTTTCGACCGAATCCGCCACTTCCACGCCGTCGGCTTTGAAAACGTCGGCCGGGACGAACGGGTCGAAAGCGCACACCTTCATGCCCAACGCCTTGCCGTAACGGGCCACGATGCGGCCGACGTTGCCGTAAGCCTGGATTCCGAGCCGTTTGCCGCTGATCTCCGATCCGGTGCCGGGGGTGAACTGATTGCGCGCCATAAAAACCATCATGCCCACGACCAATTCGGCCACGGCGTTCGAGTTCTGCCCCGGGGTATTCATCACGACGATCCCTTTGGCGGTGCAGGCGGCCAGGTCGACGTTGTCGTAACCGGCACCGGCGCGAACGACGATTTTCAGTTTCTCGGCGGCGGCGACTACTTCGGCCGTCACTTTGTCGCTGCGGATAATCAGCCCGTCGGCATCTTTCACGGCCGCCAGCAGATCGGCCTTGTCCGCATATTTTTCCAGCAAGGCCAGTTCGTAACCCGCCCCTTCAATGATTTCGCGTATTCCGTCGACCGCCGCTTTCGCAAACGGCTTTTCGGTAGCTACCAATATCTTCATAGTTTCTACATTAATTAACGATTGAAAAAACACGGCCTTTTTCGCCAACGTAGGTCGCAATGTCGTAACAAGGCCCATAACTTTCGTTTTTACCGATTATTTTACGTGCATTTTTTCGAATTCCCGCATGCAGTCTATCAACGCCTGAACGCTTTCGGCCGGCAACGCATTATAGATCGACGCACGGAAACCGCCCACCAGACGGTGTCCCTTGATGCCGACCATGCCTTTGCCTTTGGCGAATTCGAGGAATTCGGGAGCCAGGTCGGCGTATTTTTCCTGCATCACGAAGCAAACGTTCATCAGCGAACGGTCTTCCTTCACGGCCGTACCGACGAATACCTTGCTGTTGTCGATCGCGTCGTACAGCAACTCAGCTTTCGCCCGGTTACGTTTCTGAATCTCTTTCACGCCGCCGATCGACTTCAACCACTTCAGGGTTTCTTTCACGACGTAGATCGCGAATACCGGGGGCGTATTGAACATCGAATCGTTGGCGATGTGGTTGCGGTAATCGACCATCGACGGAAGCGGACGGGACACCTTGCCGAGCAGGTCTTCGCGAACGATCACGAACGTCACCCCCGGCGGGACCGATATTCTTCTGCGCGCCGCCGTAAATCATGCCGTATTTCGAAACGTCCACCGGACGGCTCAGGATATCGGAACTCATGTCTGCGATCACCGGCACCGGCGAGTCGATATCGGTGTGGTATTCGGTACCGTAGATCGTATGGTTGGTAGTAATGTGCAGGTAATCCAAATCGGTCGGGATCGCATATCCTTTCGGAATATAAGTAAAGTTTTTATCCTCGGACGAGGCGAGCACCTGCACTTCGCCGAAATTTTTGGCTTCCTTGATCGCTTTTTTGGCCCATACGCCGGTGTTCACGTATCCGGCCTTCTTTTCGAGGAAATTGTACGGCACTTCGAAAAACTGCGTGCTGGCGCCGCCGCCCAAAAAGAGGATCTTATAGTTGTCGGGAATATTCAGCAATTCGCGGAACAGGGCCATGGCTTCGTTGTTGACAGCCTCGAAGTCTTTGGTACGGTGCGAAATCTCCAGCAACGACAATCCGGAACCCTCAAAATCCAAAATAGCTTTTGCCGCATTCTCAATCGCCACGCGCGGAAGAATCGAAGGACCTGCATTGAAATTGTGTTTTTTCATAGTTTTAAGACATATTAAGTTTAGTATTCGGAATCGGAATTAACAGGTTCCAAAGTTATTAAATTATTTCCAAAACACGCAAAAAAAACGTATTTTTTAATCGGCTTGCGAGCTCTTTTATTTTTTTTAACCCATTTTTAAGCTACTTTTGCAGACCTCATCTAACAACGCATCCCGATGATAAAATCCATGACCGGTTACGGCAAAGCCGAAGCCGTCCTCGATCACAAAAAGATAACCGTCGAAATCCGTTCGCTGAACAGCAAGCAGCTCGACCTGACGGTAAAAGTTCCGGCCGTCTACCGGCAAAGCGAATACGAAATCCGCAACCGGATCGGCAAGCGGCTCCAGCGGGGAAAGATCGACGCCTACGTCTCTTACGAAATAACCGGTGACAGCGTCCCGGTCAACATCGACCGGAAGACCTTTACGGCTTATTTCGGGCAAATCCGCGAAATCGCCGCCGAAAACGGGATCGACTGGAACGGAAGCGCGCTGGATGCCGCCGTCGTACCCGCCGTCTTGCGGCTGCCCGAAGTGATCCAGAACGACCAGCAGACCGTTTCGGAAGCGGAAACCCAAGCGCTGAAACGGTGCGTCGAAGAGGCGGTCGACCACATGGAACAGTTCCGTATTCAGGAAGGCGCGATCCTGATCGCCGACCTGTTGCGCCGAATCGACCGGATCGAACAGCTCAAAGAGGAGATCGTCCCGTTCGAAAAGGCGCGCGCCGAGACGATCAAAACGCGCATCCGCGAAAACATCGAATCGCTCGGCATCCCGTTCGACGCGAACCGGCTCGAACAGGAGATGATCTATTATATTGAGAAACTGGATATCACCGAGGAGAAAGTACGACTTCAGAACCATTGCAAATATTTCCGCGAAGTAGCCCGCGGCGAAGAGGCTCCCTGGCCGCAAAGCTCGGCTTCATCGCGCAGGAACTCGGCCGCGAGATCAACACGCTCGGGTCAAAAGCCAACGAAGCCACGATCCAGAAAAAGGTCGTCGAAATGAAGGACGAACTCGAAAAAATCAAGGAGCAGGTACTCAATATCCTTTAACCCTCGCTCCACAATCCCGGTTACGGCCGGTTGCTCCAAACCGGAATCGTGTCCCGGCTGAAAACGACGGGAGTCAGGCCGGTATCGACATTCAACCAGGTCGTATACGGAGTATTCGCGGGTTTGGCGGCATAGTCCTCGACGGCAACGGTATGTCCGTCGGCAGTAGCTACCCGGGCATAAAACCAATGTCCTGGCCGTTCATCGAAGGCCAGTGCGTCGAACGATTCCGGAGTGAACCGGTATTTCACCGCTTCTTCGGAAGGCTTTGCTACGGAAAGCAATACCGGGACCGTAATAAACCGACGTACGACCGGCCATGTTTCCGTCCCCGACCCAGTAGTGGACGCGCATATCCAAATCGAGTTCCACGACGTCGCCCGACCTCCACTTTCGCTCCAACCGGTAATAATGTCCCGGAGTTACGCCGCTGCACGGTACGCCGTTCACCTTCACCGAGGCCCGGGACGACCACACGGGGATTCGCAGGTTCAGTCCGAAACGTTCGGCGCGGCCGGGATCGAGCGTAATCCGTACGGAACCGCTTTTCGGGTAATCGGTTTGCTGCACGATTCCGATCGGATGCCCTTTCGGCGTAAGCGTCCGGACGTTCGACTGTCCGTAATAATTCAGATAAATATCCCGGTCGTCGTTCAGCACGCCCCCACTGGGTAAACTGGCTCAGGCCCCGGTTGCCGCTTGCCTGGCAGCAGTTCATTTCGCGCCCTCCCTCATAACTGTGGGGCGCCAGTTCGATCTGCGAACTGACACGCTGCCCGTCGGACGAGTTCATGTAGACGAACTCCTTGTCGCCCAACTGACTCCCCAGCGTAGCGTTGAAATACGAAAGCTCCAGTTCGTCGGCCACGTAGGAATTTTTACTCAACTTCAGGTACTCGGTCGAAAAAGTCATCCAAGCCACCGTATTGCAGGTTTCGCTGCCCGCGCCGTAAATATCGCCGGTAGCGCCCTCGCCGGTTCCGAAACTGCCGGTATTGTGGCGGTCGTGGCTCACGATCCCCCACCACAACGACTCCATCGCGTCGGCATAATCCCGGTTGCCGGTTACTCGGTAGAGAACGGCCAGCGTGGTCAGCGTATAGAGGCTTTCCCAGCGCTTCTGCGCCGAATAACAGAAAGGGGTCCCGGCCAGGGACGACTCAAGCCAGTTGCAGGACAACGTACTGTTCGTATAAAAATCATGGTAAGGAAGCGTCCATTCGGTACGGACAATGTATTCGGCCGCTTGCAGATAGCGCGGATCGCGGGTCTGTTCGTACAGCAGGGCGAACATGTGGCTCGCGGCAAAATTGCATTCTCCCCAATTCTGCGAGGCGAAGGTCCGCTTACCCAGGATGAAATAATCGTACAGGCAATCGGCCGCCCGGCAGACGACCTCCAACGCTTGTCGGTCGCCGGTCACCCGGTACCATTGATACAGTCCGTACAGGCAGTGGTAATGCCCCCAGGTATCCCATTTTTCAGGAGGATTGTCGAAACGCTCCCGGTCGGACCAGGGGCCCAGGTATCCGTCGCTGCGCTGGGAACGCGCCAGCAGTTCCGTCATCCGCCGACCGACGGTCAGCGTAGCCGGGTTCCGGGTAGCCAGGTAGGTCTGCGCCACGCCCGCAAGTATCTTACCGGGAAATTCACCGTGCCACATGCACTTGAACAACGTATTCGAATCGGGACGCAGGAACGCGCCGAACAGGTCGGGATTGTTTTCCAGCAGCGGAACGAGCCACGTCTTTTCGTTCGCAGACAACCGTTCGCCGACATGTCCTCCGACTTCGAAAGAGAGTGCCTCGTTACGCAGGATATTGGGCATCTCTTCGCCCGAAGCGGAAAAAACGGCGCAAAAAATGCCGAACAAAACAAATGACGCAGGTATTTCATAGCAAAATAAAAAACGGGTTAGGAAAACGGTCTTTCTACAAAGATAGACGCGCTATACGAAAAAACAACCCGTTCCGCAGCAATTCCACAGATTCCGGAGCGCGAGATACGGTTTTTTTGACTTTTCGGTCAAAAGTAACTACATTTGTTTCCGAAAATCCGGCAGAAAGTTTTCTGTCGAAATCCATCGAATCCATCAGCCGGCGTTTCGGAATCGGACGTCGCGCCAACACAACTCAGGACACATGCAAACAGTCTCCGGAAAAGTACTGATTTTCTCCGCCCCGTCGGGATCGGGCAAATCGACGATCATAGGCCGTCTGCTGGAACGCTTCCCGCAGCTCGAATTTTCGATCTCGGCGACCAGCCGCGCGCCGCGCGGGACGGAAGCCGACGGACGCGAATACTATTTTCTGAGTAACGACGACTTCAAGGCGCGGGCCGCCGCCGGGGAGTTCGTCGAATGGGAAGAAGTCTATGCCGGAACGTGCTACGGCACGCTGCGCAGCGAACTGAAACGTATCTGGGACAAAGGACACGTGATCGTGTTCGACGTGGACGTCAAAGGCGGCGTCAACCTGAAACGGATTTTCGGCGCGCAGGCGCTGTCGGTATTCGTCATGCCGCCGTCGGTCGACGAACTGCAACGGCGGCTCGAAGGACGCGGCACCGACTCGCCCGAAACGATCGCCCGCCGCGTGGCGAAAGCCGAACAGGAACTCGCCTTCGCGCCGCAGTTCGACCGGGTGGTCGTCAACGACTGCTTGGCTACCGCCGTCGCCGAGGCGGAGCGGATCACCGAAGCGTTCATCGGATAACGGGCCGTTCCATGCAGGCGGAAACGATACTCTATTTCGGGTCGTTCAACCCGGTGCACCGGGGGCACGTGGCCGTGGCCGATGCCGTATTGGAATCGACGGAAGCCGAAGCGCTTTGGTTCGTCGTATCGCCGCAAAACCCGTTTAAAGCGGGCAAAGAACTCGCCCCCGAAACCGACCGAATCGAAATGGCGCGCATCGCGCTGCAAAGTGCCGTCCATAGCGACCGCATGGCCGTCTCGGACATCGAATTCCGGCTGCCGAAGCCGAACCGCACGATCCGTACGCTCGAAAAGCTACGCACGGAATATCCCGGCCGGAAGTTCAGCCTGCTGATCGGCAGCGACAACATGGCCGGTTTCCCGAAATGGGTGCATTCCCAAGAGATTCTCGACAGATACCGGGTACTGGTCTATCCGCGTCCGGGTTATCCAACACCGGAATCCGCCCGGTCGGACGGCTTTACGATCTTAACGAATCTCAAAGAACTGCCGCAGGCGGCGACCGACGTCCGGACACGGATCGCACGGGGGGAAAACCCCGGAGCGGAACTGCCCGGCGGCGTGTGGGAATATATCAAAAAACACCGGCTTTATGGATATTCCGCAGGAACTGACCGATGAAATAACAGCGCTGAACAGCGCCATCGAGCAGCGGCCCGACGACGCGAGGCTATTGATCCGACGCGGCAAATTGCTACACCGAACCGGACGATTCGACTGCGCGTTGAACGATTTCCTACGCGCGAAGCGACTCTGTCCGGACAACCCCGAAGCGGACGCCTACATTGCGCTGTTGCGCGAAATTTTCGCCTTCCGTCACTTCGATTTGTACAATCCGTAACCGGAGTTCCGGGCGAAAACATTATCTTTGCGTCGTTTCAACTCAAACCCGGATTTTATGAAAAACATCGCACTGATCGCCGGAGGAGAATCGTCCGAATGGCAGATCGCACTCGAAGGAGCCTCGCTGGTCGAACAAAATCTCGACCGCACCAAATACAACGTCTACAAAATCATCCTGCACGACGGCCGCTGGAACTACATGGACGAGGACGGCGTCGTCTCGGAACTGGATCGCAACGATTTCACGATTGAAGTAAAAGGCGAAAAGATCAGACCGGACTATGCGCTGATCCTGATTCACGGCACCCCCGGCGAGGACGGACGCCTGCAGGGATACCTCGACATGATGAAAATCCCCTACTCTTCGTGCGGATTCGTCACATCGGTCATCACGTTCGACAAATCGGCCTGCAAACGGGCTCTCGCCGGAACAGGCATCGACCTGGCGCGGGAAATTCTGGTCGGCAGGAATACGAAAATCGACCCGGCTGCCGTTGCCGGCGAACTGGGCCTGCCGCTGTTCGTCAAACCGAACGCCAGCGGCAGCAGTTTCGGCGTAACGAAAGTCAAAAGCGCGGATCAAATCCTGCCGGCGGTCGAGAAGGCATTCGCCGAGAGCGATCACGTGCTGATCGAAGAGTATATCCAAGGACGCGAAATCAGTTGCGGCGTATTGATCGCCGGCGGCCGGGAATACCTGTTCCCGATCACCGAACTGGTATGCGAAACCGAATTTTTCGATTACGACGCCAAATACAAGGGCCTTTCGAAAGAGATCACTCCGGCCCCGCTCGACGCGGAGATCGTCCGCAAAGTGAACGCGATGACCCTGTCGGCCTATAAAACGCTCAACTGCCGCGGCGTGGTGCGGATCGATTTCATCGTCAAGGGAGACCGCCCCTACCTGATCGAAGTCAACACGATTCCGGGCATGAGCGCGCACAGCATCATTCCCCAGCAAGCGCAGGCGATGGGCATGACCGTCGGGCAACTGTACGACCTAATTATCGAAGACACTTCAAAACAGGCAGAATGATCCAGATCGACGACAAAATCGTCAGCACCGACCTGCTGACCGAAAAATTTTGCTGCGATCCGTCCCGCTGCAAAGGCGCCTGCTGCGTGGAAGGCAACGCCGGGGCCCCGCTCGAAGCCGAAGAGATCGAAATCCTCGAACGCGAATACGAAACCTACAAACCCTACCTGAAACCGGAAGGGATCGCCGCCATCGAACGACAGGGATTCATGGTCGTCGACCGCGACGGCGACTACACCACCCCGCTGATCGGCAACGCCGAATGCGCCTTCTCGTTCGAGGAGAACGGGATCACGCTGTGCGCCATCGAGCGGGCGTACAACGAAGGTCGCACCGGATTCGTCAAACCGATCTCGTGCCACCTCTACCCGATCCGGGTCGCCGTATTCGGCAACGGATCGGTCGGCCTGAATTACCACCGCTGGAACATCTGCAAAAGCGCCTGCCTGCAAGGCCGCCAATACGGCGTTCCGGTTTATCGCGCGTTGCGCACGGCGATCGTGCGCCGTTTCGGAGAACCGTTTTTCCAGGCGCTCGAAGAAGCGGAATCCCTGCTGAACCGACAGAACGATAAAAAATAACCGCCCAACGACCATATAAATATAAATAAAAAGCGTATAAATATTTGAATTAATTTTTTTATTGTTTAATTTTATGAACGGGTTATCTAAATTCGTTCATTATGAAAAGTCTCTCCCGGCTGTTCGTGTCGGTCTGCCTGATGCTGGCGACTGATCTTTTCGCACAGATATCGGATTCGTCCAATCCTACCGACGATCTTTTACCGTCCATCGAGTCGTTTTTCCAGCGCACGGCACGCCAGCATCAGGAGAAGTTGTGGCTTCATCTGGACAAACCCTACTACGGGGCCGGAGACAAAATTTGGTTCAAGGCATACCTCGTGGATGCGACCGAGCACAGGACGGACACCCTGTCCAACTTCATATACGTAGACATCGTAGACCGGAAAGGAAAAACCGTGCTCGCAAAGAAAATAAAGCGGGATTCGTGCGGTTTCGCCAACAACTTCGAGATTCCACACGTATTCCCCGCAGGGGGATTATACGCTCCGGGCATACACCGGATGGATGACGAACTTCGACCCCGCATTCTTCTTCCAAAGAAACATCCGCATCGGAAACTCCCTATCCGGACGCGTAAACGCCGCGGTAACATACACCGATCCAAAAACGGAACCCCCAGGCCATCGTGCGATTCACCGGCCCGGACAGCGAACCCTATCCGGACGTAAACGTCCGGTTCGAGGTGTTCGACCGCAATGGCAAACGAATATCCGGAGCGCAGCAGAAAACCACCGTAACAGGAGCCGTATTCGTAGACCTGCCGCCCGATTCCATACGGCAAGGAGGGTACGTAAGCACCGCGATAGACCAGGGCGGTTTCTTCTTCAAAAAAAAAAAAGAGTTCTTCTTTCCCGAGGACTCCGTGCGCGTGGCCGTAAAGTTTATGCCTGAAGGGGGAGACCTCGGGCCCGGCGTGCCGCAGATCGTCGCTTTCAAGGCCGAACGATCGGACGCACGCACGGCCGAGGTCGAAGGCGTCGTAACGACTAAGGATTTGGGATACCGTCGCCCGCTTCGCCAGCGAGCACGACGGAATGGGATCGTTTCTGATCATCCCGAAGACAGGGGAACGCTACGTTGCGACCGTGGCGGCGCGCACGGGGATACGCTGCGCGTAGAGTTCTCCCCTGAAGTCGACGACGACGGGTATGCGCTCGCGGCCGTGCAGATTGGACGAAGTCCGTTACCGGGTAAACCGAGATCCGGACAAGGAGTTCGAACCCATGACCGTCGTCGCGCACGTCCGTGGAAAATGCATCGGAATACAAAACCTGAACCCGATGAATCCGACCGGACGGTGGAAGACCGATTCGATACCCGAGGGAATACTCCACCTCGTGCTGATCGACAGGCTCGCTCAGGACGCGCAGCGAGCGAATCCTGTTCGTGGCCCATCCGCACGACCGGGAAAGGTGGGAGGCGGCCTCCGACAAACCGCGCTACGAGCCCAGGCAGAAGGTCGTTATCCGGATCAGGCTGACTGCGGCTGACTCGACGCCGCTGGGGGCAGACTGCTCGGTCAGCGTGACGGACAGGAAAACCGTCGCGACCGATTCGCTCGGAGAGGACATTCGCGCGAACCTGCTGATGACTTCCGACATACGAGGATATGTCCGCAATCCGGGGTATTACTTCCGCGACGAATCCCCTGCGACCAGGCATCACAGGGATCTGCTCATGCGTACGCGCGGATGGAGAAGGTTCGACTTCGCGAAGATCGCCGACACCGCCGCGTTCAGGCCTGAGCGGTTTTGCGAGCACGGGCAGTTCATCGCAGGACACGTGACCGGAATGATGGGAAAGGATGCGCCGCAGGCCATGGGGTGACCGCCGTAGCCCTTAACAGAGAAAAACGTGTTCGGAACCGCGGTCGCAGACGAACGGGGAAACTTCCTGATCGACGGGCTCGACTTCCGGGACACCACCCTGTTCATGGTGACGGCGAAGACCAGGAGGGAAAGCCCGTGCAGGCGGTTGCCATCGAAGAATCCTATCCGAGACCTGCCTTCCTGAGAAAGAATCCTTTCGAACCGGAAACGGAAAAAAACGCAATGAACCGCTATCTCGAAAATACGAAAAAAGGTCTTCTCGATTTGAACGGAGAAAAGGTATACGAACTCCCGGGGCAGTCGTAAGGGCTGTGGACCCTAGAAAACCAAAGGCGAACAGTTACGGTACGCTATACGATACAACCGCGCTCGCTAAGTACAAACCAATGTCCCTGTATAACTACATGATGTTCTTGCCGGGGAGTGGTAAGGGTGGGGGAGGTTTGTTTGTAAAAAGAAAAGGATTGCCAATGCCTCAAGAGTTGGCTTTTGATATGTTTTATGCTCCCGTTTCATTATCGCTTAACGGAAAGGGATGCGCTTTGAGTGATTTAACTGACTACACCGTTGATGATGTCCTATATATCAACCATATACACAAAACAGAAACAGCAATGATAGGAGAGTATCCGTACCACATAGAAATCATCCTAAAAAGAAGGGGTTTCTGCTATTAGATCCGAAATAAAAATGTACCGCACGATCGGTTATGCCGAAAGCGTCGAGTTCTACAGTCCGGTATACGATACGCCCGAAAAGATCGCCGACGAAAAACCCGATATCCGTACTACGCTGTACTGGAACCCTTATCTGCAAATCGGCCCGGACGGCACCGCCCAAATCGAATTTTACTCAAACGATCATAAAAACCAGCAATACGATATCGCTATCGAAGGAATAACGCCCGACGGAAAAACATGCCGCTACCGAAAAGATATATCCGCCCGGTAAATACAACGGCGGCATTTTCTGTTTCCTACACGAATACGCAAGCGTCGATTCGCTGAAAACCGCGCAGCAGATCGGCTACGGGGCATACGCTTTTACCGGCCACCTGCAGTTCGTCGAGAAAAACGTATCCGTCCGCACAGGCTACTTTCAGAAAGGTTTTTCCGTCGGAAAGGATCGTTCCGGGAGCGCTCCTCGCTCCCGCATCCGGATCGGGATGAGCACGGTAAATCTTGACGGCAAGCGGAGCCGCATCGTCCCTGCGGAGTTCGCTCCATGCGGCCGGATAGGGACTCAGTCCGCGGATCAGGTTAAACACCGTCCGGCGGTCGGACTTCCAGTCGATCCGACAGGTGTCTTTGAATATTTTCGGCGCCTCCCGGATTTCGGCAGGCGCTATGCCATCCTGTCCGACAGGTACGATGTCTCCCGCCGCGATCTTCTCGACCGTCTCGACGACCAAATCCGTCCCCGCGACCATCAGTTTGTCATGCAGGGTTCCTGCGCACTCGTCCGGCCCGATCGGGACACGGCTCCGGCACAGGATATCTCCTTTGTCTATCTCGTGGTTCAGCATAAAGGTAGTGACGCCGCTCTCCGTCTCGCCGTTGATAATCGCCCAGTTGATCGGCGCGGCCCCCCGGTACTGCGGCAACAACGACGCATGCAGGTTAAACGTCCCCAGCTCAGGCATCGACCAAATAATTTCAGGCAGCATCCGGAAAGCGATCACGATTCCCAGGTCGGGCCGCAACGCCCGGAACGTCTCGACGAACTGCGGATCTTTCAATTTTTTCGGGCTGCAAAACCGGCAACCCGACTTCCACGGCATACCGCTTGACGGCCGACTGCTGCAAATGCAGCCCGCGTCCTGCCGGTTTGTCGGGCATCGTCACGACGCCGACGACGTGATAGCCCGCTTCCACCAATCTCCGCAACGGGGCCACCGCAAAATCGGGGGTACCCATATAAACGATACGCAGTTTCTTGCTGTCCATATCTCTAAATATCCCGTTAAGCTACGATCTCGATCCGGTTGCCGTCGGGGTCGCAAACGACGCTCTCGAAGTATCCGTCCCCGGTCTGCCTCGGTTCGCCGGCGATCCGATACCCGTCCCGCCGCAACCGTTCGGTCAGGCTGCACACCGCTTCGCGGCTGCCGACACCGAACGCGACGTGACAAAAGCCGGTATGCTCGCCTTCGTCCGAATCCCGGATATCCGTCCTCCGCATCAGTTCCAACGCGACGACGCCGTCGAAACGGACGAAAAAAGACTCGAATCCCTTGGCCGGATTACGGTATACGGGGCCGCTCTCCCCGTCGAAATAACGCACGTAAAAATCCCGCAGTTCTTCCAGACGGTTCGTCCAAAGCGCTATATGAGCAACAGCTATTCCCATTAGACCACAGCGTATTATCCGTTATTACTTAAACAATCCGAGCCGGTGCCCCATCACCTGCTCTTTGGTGCGAAGGTATTTTTCGTCGTACGGATTCGGAGCGATCACGATCGGAACATTCTCGACGATTCGCAGGCCGTAGCCTTCCAGCCCGGCGCGTTTCTGCGGATTGTTGGTCATCAGCCGCATGTTCCGGATACCGATCTCGCGCAGAATGCTGGCTCCGACTCCGTAATCGCGCTCGTCGACCCCGAAACCCAGTTTGACATTGGCTTCGGCGGTATCGTACCCTTCTTCCTGCAATTTATAGGCTTTCATTTTATTGAAAAAGCCGATTCCCCGGCCCTCCTGATTCAGATAGACGACCGCGCCTTTTCCTTCCTGCTCGACCATTTTCATCGCTTCGTGCAACTGGGCTCCGCAATCGCAGCGGCACGAACCGAAAATATCACCCGTCACGCACGAAGAATGCACGCGCACCAGCACCGGTTCGTCCGGCTCCCACTCCCCTTTGATCAAGGCCACATGATCCAGCCCGTTGCTCGTCTGGCGGAACGGGATCAGCTTGAAATGTCCCCATGCCGTCGGCATATCCACCATTTCGCCCCGCTCGACGATCGATTCGGTTTTCAGGCGGTAAGCGATGATATCGGCGATCGAAACGATCTTCAGGCCGAATTGCTGAGCGATTTTCCGCAAATCGCCCAGACGGGCCATCGTACCGTCTTCGTTCATGATCTCGATCAGCGCGCCGCCGGGAGTCAGTCCGGCCATCCGCGTCAGGTCGATCACCGCTTCGGTATGACCCGGACGGCGGAGCACCCCTTTGTTACGCGCCCGGAGCGGGAAAATATGCCCCGGACGGCCCAGATCGGACGCCTTGGTGGCAGGATCGACCAGCGCCCGCACCGTAGCCGCGCGGTCGGTCGCAGCCACGCCGGTCGTACAACCGTGTCCGAGCAAATCGACCGACACCGTGAAAGGCGTACCGAGCAGCGACGTATTGTTGGCAACCTGCATCTCCAGATCCAGTTCCCGACAGCGGTCTTCGGTCAACGGAGCGCACAACACGCCGCGGCCGTTGTGAAGCATGAAATTGACGATCTCCGGGGTGATCTTTTCGCCGGCGACGATAAAATCGCCTTCGTTCTCCCGATCCTCGTCATCGACCACGATGACGACTTTGCCCGCGCGGATATCTTCGATCGCTTCGTCCACACTGCTGAGAATCTTTTCGTTGTTTTGTTCTTGTGACATGATATTTCGATTTTGTATTTTTAATTTTCGGTTTTCGTACGGTTACCGGTTCTCCGGCTGCATACGCCGTTTTCGCGGGAATATCCGTTTAAAAAATCCGCGGATTCTCCGGGTGTGAGCGAGGTACCATTCGGCATTGAACAGGTTCGAATCGTTGGTCGCCTTATAAGTCAGATAGACGGAAATTGGCAGTAGGATGAACGTAGCGATCCACATCCCGATAAAAGAGTTCCACGAGCCCTCGCGCGCCATCTTCTCGCCGGTAATCGTAATGATGTAATAGATCACGAAGAAACCGACCGATACGACGACCGGCATCCCCAGCCCCCTTTGCGGATGATCGCTCCCAAAGGCGCTCCGATCAGGAAAAAGATCATGATCGAAACCGGTAAGGCCATTTTTTTGTGCCACTCGACCTTAAATTTATAAAGCTGCGTGAGGGCGTCTTTCGAGGTCACCTCGTCGAAGGAGTAAAACTGCGGGAGTTGCGCGCTTTGTTGAGCGCCTCGTTGTAAATCCGTTGCCGGTCTTTTCAGGCCCATGCTGTCGATGTGCGCATTCAGGTAAACGGGCCGCCCGTGCAACGGAGCGATCGAATCGGCGCCGAGTCCCTGGTCGAAAGGAAAAATGAAGGTGGTGATCAACGGCTGGTAGGAGGCGCTGGCCGCCGCCGCGCTGACTTTCTCCAGCGAGTCGATCCCGGCCGAAAGTTCTTTCGTATTTTTGGTCTGGCTGTTGTTGAACAGCGACATGTCGGTTCGGGAAAAATCGAAACCCGACATCGGGATCACCATGTTGTAAACGTCGAAATAACGGCGTTCCAGCGTATTATCTTTCATCCACTGGTAGTTGCGCACCTCTTCGTGCATCTCGCCGTTATACAGCGTGGCCAGTAGGAAACGCTTGTCGTCGGACAGCGAAATGTAGCCGGAGTCGGCTACGATCGTCCCCATCTTACCGTTTATATTGGTATTGCGCGTATCGTAGATCAGGATATCGGTCAGCGCTCGTCTTCGGGTCCTGGTGGTCGACCCGGATGCTCATGTCGTTGTCGAGATTGAAAAAGAGCCCGTCCTTGAACTCGATGACCTGTTTCTGCTGCCGGATGTCGTAGATCAGCGCCGACATCTTCCGCATCGCCATCGGCACCAGATTGTTGGCGACGAAAAAACTGCCGACGGCGACGAAAAAGACCAGTACGATCAACGGCCGCATGATCCTCGGCAGCGATACGCCGGCGGATTTCAGCGCGAGCAACTCGTAATTTTCCCCCATGTTGCCCATCGTCATCACGGCAGCGAACAGCGTCGCAAGCGGCAACACCATCGGTATCAGCGTGATGGCGGCGTACATCATCAGCTCCATAATCACGCCCATGCCGAGCCCCTTGCCGACCAGTTCGTCGATATAGCGCCACATGAACTGCATGATAAAAACGAACAGGACGATGAAGAAGGTGAGCACCATCGGCCCTACGTACGATTTCAATATGAGCTTATGTACCGTTTTCATCCCGCTTCCGCATAAAGTCACGCAAAGGTAATAGTTTTACAACAATAAGCGTAACGGTCAGTATAAATATTGTAGACGCGCCCGACGGAATATCGCCCTTGTAGCTGACGTAAAGTCCGGCGAACGAGCCCAGCACGCCGATCGCAGAAGCCCCGGCCATGATCCGTCCGAACGAGCGGGTCAGGCTGGTTGGCGATCACCGCGGGCATGGTCAGCAGCGAGATCAGCAGAACGATCCCCACCACGCGGATCGAAATGACGATCGTCACGGCGATCAGCGCCGACATCAGGTAACCGATCAACCGCGTCGGCATATTCTGGCTGCGGGCATACTCCCGGTCGAAAGCCACGTACAAGATCGGCCGGTACCAGACGGCGAAAACGATCACGATCGCCAGGTCGACGATCCCCATCCAGATCAGGTCGGAGGAGGTGACGCTCAGTATATTCCCGAACAGGAAACTCATCAGGTTCGGAGCGTATCCCGGCGTCAGGTATACGAAGATGATCCCGACGGCCATGCCGAGCGACCAGATCAGGCCGATCGCTGAATCCTCGCGGATCCGTTTGCCGGCCGTAAAGGCTTCGATCCCGAACGCCGACAGCACCGCGAAACAGAACGCGCCGGCAATCGGATTCAGCCCGAAATAGTAGGCGATCCCGATCCCGCCGAACGACGAATGGGTGATCCCGCCGCTGAGGAAAACCAGCCGGCGGCACACCACGTACGTACCGACCATGCCGCAGGCCAGACCGCACAACAGGCAGGCGAGCGTCGCATGGGTCAGAAACCTGTACTGAAAAAGTTCGTAAAAGAAATCCATAAACCGTCGATCGAACTACAAAGCTACGCGTTTTTTTCGGGAATTCTTCCACAATGCGGCATAAGCGGCAAAAATTAGGCGGCGGTTTTGTACCTTTGCGCCGGTATCGAAATACAACGCCATGTCATCCGCTAAAAAAGTAGGTTTTTACACATTGGGCTGCAAGCTCAATTTCTCCGAGACGTCGACCATCGCCCGCGAATTCGAAGCGGGCGGCTTCGTACGCGCCCGGCAAGGGGAAACCGCCGACGTATATGTCGTCAACAGCTGTTCGGTCACTGAACATGCCGACAAAAAGTGCCGCAACATCGTGCGCCGGATCGTCGGACGAATCCCGATGCCATCGTCGCGGTCACCGGATGCTACGCCCAGCTGCGACCGCAGGATCTGGCCGCCATCGACGGGGTCGACCTGGTGATCGGCAACAACGACAAAGGCTCGATCTACGAACGGGTATCCGCACTCGGCGCCAAACGCAAAGCATCGGTACACACCTGCGAAGCCGGCGAACTGACGAACTTTTTCGCCGCGTTCTCGACCGGCGACCGCACCCGCTCGTTCCTGAAAGTACAGGACGGGTGCAATTACCATTGCAGCTACTGCACGATTCCGCTGGCGCGCGGCGCCAGCCGCAACCTCCCGATCGCCGATCTCGCGGCCGAAGCGCAGCGAATCGCCGCGCAGGGTCAACGCGAAATCGTACTGACGGGTATCAACACCGGCGATTTCGGCCGAACGACCGGCGAACCGTTCATCGACCTGTTGCGGGCCCTCGACCGGGTCGAAGGCATCGATCGCTACCGCATTTCGTCGATCGAGCCGAACCTGCTGACCGACGAGGTCATCGCTTTCACAGCGGCTTCGAAACGATTCCAGCCGCATTTTCACATTCCGATCCAGAGCGGAAGCGACCGCATCCTGGCGCTGATGCGCCGCCGGTACAACACGGCGCAGTTCGCCGACCGGATCGCTGCGGTGCGCCGCGCCGTGCCGGACGTATTCCTCGGTATCGACGTGATCGTCGGATTCCCGGGCGAAACGGACGAAGACTTCGCCGACACCTACCGTTTCCTCGAACGTCTCGCCCCGGCATTCCTGCACGTTTTCCCCTATTCCGCGCGTCCCGACACCCCCGCCGCCGGATTCCCGAACCGGGTTCCGCCGCCGGTCGCCGAACGACGGGCCGCCGAGCTCGGCGCGCTGTCGGAACGTCTGCACCGCGCTTTTTACGAAAAGCAGGTCGGAACGCAAGCGCGAGTATTGTGGGAGAGCACTCGTCGCAACGGATATATGTACGGATACACAGGCAACTACGTCAAAGTCCGCACGCCGTTCGACCGTGCGCTAATCAATACGATCACGCCGGTGAAACTGACTGCGACGGACGGTGAAGAGGTAATGGATGCGGCTATTCTCGGCCGGGAATAGCGTAAGTACGCCAAATTGTTTATATTTGTAATCTTGAACAACGACAATCGGGCATGGGTTTGAAAAACAAAATACGGTTGGGCTTCCTTTCGTTGGCCCTGCTGCTTTTCTTTTCGGGAATCATTTCCTACTTCGAGCTCAGCAGGCTGAGCCATTCGACGCACAGCATGCTGGGAGCCAGCTTCCGCAACATGGAACTGTCGAAAACGATGCTGGACGCCGTGCAGGATCAGAACACCGCACTGCTGCAGATGATCGTCTCGGGCAGCCGCAACAGCGACTCGATGCTGATCGTCGGCCGGCAAAAATTCGATTCGTCGATGCGCGAAGCCAACGTGCTGATCCGCGACCTACAGGGGTTCGACTCGATCTACGCCGCCAACGTCGCCTACAACCGGATCGTCGACGCCTACCTCAGCGACAGCCTGCACAAAAACAGCGTCGGCTGGTACGTCAACATCTACGAAACGTCGTATGCCGACCTGACCACGTCGATCAAAAATTTCATGGTCTCCTCGCAGCGCATCATGGACGTCAAAGCCCAGCGGCTCGAAGACAACGCCTACCGCGCTACGATGCCGGGCTTCATCGCGCTGCTGATCGGCATTCTGATCGTCGTGGTATTTTTCTATTTCATCAACCTGTACTACATCTCCCCGGTGCTGAAAATCACCGACGCGCTGAAAAATTACCTGAATTCGAAAATCCCGTTCAAGGTGAACGTCGAGGGCCGGGATGAAATGTTCCGGCTGAAGGAATCCATCGAAAAACTGATCGATCAGCAAAAAAGCAAACGAAACGAATAGTCGGACATGCGGTTGAACATCGTACTCAGATACATCGGTCTCATCTTGCTGCTGAACGCGGCGTTCCTGCTGCTGTCGGCTTGCGTTTCGCTGCTGAACGGCATGGATACCGCTTTCTACCCGCTGTTGCAGAGTTTCCTGCTGACGGCGATCCTCGGAGCCTTCCCGCTGATCTTCGTGCAGGGCGGCGAACAGATATCGAGGCTCCGAAGGCTATGGCGTGGTGGTCGGGGCGTGGCTGATGTCGTGCCTGATGTGTATGCTGCCCTACATGCTCTGGGGCGGCGAATTCACGCTGGCCGACGCATGGTTCGAAAGCGTTTCGGGCTTCACGACGACCGGGTCTACGTCGCTGAGCAACGTCGAAGCGCTACCCAAAGGACTGCTGTTCTGGAGGGCGTCGACACACTGGCTGGGAGGCGTCGGGGTCGTGATGTTCGTTCTGGTCGTGCTGCCGTCGATGGGCTCGACCAAGATGCGACTTTCGAGCGTCGAACTGTCGTCGATGGCCAGGACAATTTCCGGTACCGCACCCAGAAAACGCTGCAAATCCTGATCGTCGTTTACGTCGGATTGACGCTGATCCAGACCGTGCTGCTGAAGATCGTCGGGATGGGCTGGTTCGACGCGGTCTGCAACTCGTTCTCGACCATCGCTACCGGCGGGTTCTGCACCCGCAATTCGAGCATCGCGTCGTTCAACAACGCCGGGGTCGAATTCATCGTGATGTTCTTCATGCTGGTCTCCGGACTGCATTTCGGCCTGATATACGGCACGCTGACCGGCAAGAACAACAACATCTTCAAATCGGAAATCAGCAAATACTACATTTTCTCGACACTCGCGGGAGGCGTCGTCATTGCGATCAGCCTGTGGCTGACGGACATCTATCCGAATATATGGATTTCACTAAGATACAGCCTATTCCAGATTATATCGGTCGCTTCGACCACCGGTTTCGCCACGGCCGACTCGTCGGTATGGACGCCGCTTGCCATCGTCGTGCTGATGCTGTTCACGATCCAGTGCGCCTGCGCCGGGTCGACCGCAGGCGGCATCAAATGCGACCGTATTCTACTGTCGTTCAAAGCGATGAAAGCCGCCATCATTCAGCGGCAACATCCGAACGCCATCATCCGGGTGAAACTCAATGGAGTGATCCAGGAGAACAATACGGTCAACATGGCGATGCTTTTTATCGTGCTGTACCTGATGCTGCTGGGGATCGGAACGGTCGTGGTAGCCGCTTTCGGCATCGATCTTGAAACCAGCTTCAGCATGACGGTAGCCAGCATGGCGAATGCAGGAGCCGGGTTCGGGCAGGTCGGTTCGATGGGCAACTACCACGAGATGCCGGGGATGGTGAAATTCATCGCCACGATCATGATGCTGCTGGGACGGTTCGAAATTTTCGGATTCATCCAGCTTTTCTTTTTGAACAAGTGGAAATGACGCCGGGCCGCACGTCCGTGTCGTTAAAAATATATTTTTGCAGTTAGATTGATATTGCCATGTACAGACTGAGTCAGCTATTTGTTACGTTGTTTGCGGTTGCCCTCTCGACCGGACTGCAAGGACAGCAGGTCACGGCGCGCGTAGCGGGGCTGGAAAGCAATGCGAAATACATGTCCCTGCTCGAACAGGAACAGCGTCTGCACCGAACCGAAGATTCGGTCGTGCAGGTCATCAACGACACGCGCAAACTTTTTACCGCCGAAACCACCGATTCGGAAAAAGAACAGCTCGGAACCAAAATCCTGCAACTCGAAAAAGAACTCTTCGAAATCCGGAATCAGCAGGGAGTCACGGCCAATGAAATCGGAGCGATCGAGCAGGACTTCATCCTAAAGAATCTGAACGGCACGGCCGAAAATCCGGCGGCAGCCGGCACTCCGGCTCCGGCGGGCGGAAAACAAACTCCGAATCTGGTCTACAACGTCTACTTCAAAGAAAACCTGTCGGAGCAGGATTACAAAGCGCTGCGGCACGCGCAGGAACTCGAGCCGCTGCCGCTGAAACTGCTGGGAACCTATCTGGAAAAACTACCGGAAAGCAGACTCGCTGGCAACCCTGTACGACACGACCGCCAACAAAACGCTGGCCGAAGAGACCTATGCGCAACTGGAATCGATCGGATCGCTGAACCGGGCGCTCAGCGACTCGCTGTCGCATGTCTGGAATTACATTTACGACAACAAGACCTACGCTTACAACTACCTGCTCGACAAGATGGGCAAGAACGAGATGCTGGACAAATTCGGCACGCAATTCCGCAACAACCGCCAGCAAATCGCCGCGATGCAGGACAGCGTAGCCTCGGAAACCGTTTACGGCTACCCGCTGAACAAACGGCTGCTGCTCGGCTACGAGGAGGCCCTGGCCGGAATCCTCGGATACACGGCGGCCCGGGACTCGGTGAACAAACAGGCCGAAATTTTCGGCAAACTGCACTACGACCTGCCGAAAATAGCTCCTAAAGAGCGTATTTTCATCGAATACGCCGATATCGAACGGGCCAGCCCGTCGAAATACAACGCCTCGAACCCGATCCCGGAAATGGAAGTATACCGACAGGGAACCGTATACCGCATCCAACTGGGCGCTTTCACCCAGAAGCAAGCGGTTTCGCTCTTCAAGGGAGTCTATCCGCTGTGTTACGAGAAGAGCGAAGACGGGAAATTCCGCTACTTCGCCGGGGCGTTCCGCGATGCGGCCGCCGCCGACGCCGGACTGGCCAAGCTGAAAAGCATGGGATTCCGCAAACCGGAAATCGTCGTATGGCGTGACGGCCGCTTCGAAATTCTCGGTGAAACGGGCGGCGAAGGAACGGCCGGCGAGCTTTCCACCCTGTACCGCGTAGAGATCGCCGGGCAGGGCGAAACCATTAGCGAGGCGATCAAAGAAGTGACCGACAGCCAGGCGGCCGGCAAGGAACTCTCGCGCGCCACGAACGACGACGGATCTTACCTCTATTCGATCGGGAATTTCGACAGCAAGGAAGCCGCCGATTCGCTGTGCCGGGCTATCAATGCAGTCTCGCAGGGTAGCGCGACCGTATTGGCCCTCGACTATTAGCGACCGGTTCCGCGCCCCCTAAAAACGATGCCTTCCCCGGTAAAAAACGGAAGGCATTTGTTTTTCACCTTATTTTCGACCGGTTCTTTTGCAGGTTTCCAAAAATCCGTACCTTGGAAAAGAATTTCCCGCCCGGGATAAAATCTGATAAAAACAGGCTTATGTGGTTAATCATCGCGCTGATCGTCGTGGGCGTACTGTTGCTGGTAGCGGAACTGGTACTGCTGCCGGGAATCAGCGTCGCCGGGATCGGAGCATTCATCGCATTTCTGGCGGCCGCATTTTACGGTTTCATGCAATACGGCGTAATGGGCGGCGCACTGATCCTCGCAACGATCGTGATCCTCTGCGTCATCGCGGTAGTCGTTTCGCTCAGAGCCAATACATGGCGCCGTTTCTCGCTGAAAGCGACCGTGGACAGCACGTCTACCCCTACCCCCGAACAGCAGGACATCCATGTCGGACAACGGGGAGAAACGCTGACCCGACTCGCTCCGATGGGTAAAGTGCGTACTCGGCGAAGTGACCATCGAAGCAAAATCCGTGGACGCCTACATCGACCCGCACCAGGCGATCGAAGTGATCGGCTACGACAATACCGCCGTCATCGTAAGGCGGGTCGATTCCGCGGCCGGATACCGGGGAACATTTTCCGAACCGCTCGATTAAAAACACAAAAACACTAAAAATATGACTATGGAAGGATTTGGTATTTGGGTGATTGCGTTCGTCGCGCTCGTTCTGTTATGGTTCATTTTATACTTTATTCCGATCGGGCTATGGTTTTCGGCCCTCGTATCGGGAGTACGCATCAGTCTGCTGCAACTGGTGCTGATGCGGTTCCGCAAGGTGCCGCCCTCGGTCATCGTCAACCAGATGATCGCCGGAACCAAAGCGGGTCTGCATCTGACCTCCAACGACCTGGAAGCGCACTTCCTGGCGGGCGGCAACGTGCCCAACGTCGTGACGGCTCTGATCTCGGCGCAAAAAGCCAACATTACGCTCGACTTCCGGATGGCGGCGGCCATCGACCTGGCCGGCCGTAACGTGGCGGAAGCCGTACAGATGTCGGTCAACCCGAAAGTGATCAACACCCCTCCGGTAGCGGCCGTAGCCAAAGACGGCATCCAACTGATCGCCAAAGCCCGCGTAACGGTACGGGCGAATATCAAACAACTGGTCGGAGGCGCCGGCGAGGACACCGTGCTGGCCCGCGTGGGCGAAGGGATCGTATCGTCGATCGGTTCGTCGACGTCGCACAAGACCGTGCTTGAGAATCCGGATTTCATCTCGCGGGTAGTACTCGAAAAGGGACTGGATGCGGGAACCGCCTTCGAAATCCTGTCGATCGACATCGCCGATATCGACGTGGGCAAGAACATCGGCGCTTTCTTGCAGATGGACCAGGCCAATGCCGACAAGAACATCGCGCAGGCCAAAGCCGAAGAGAAACGGGCGATGGCCGTAGCGCTGGAACAAGAGATGAAAGCCAAAGCGCAGGAAGCGCGGGCCAAAGTCATCCTGGCCGAGGCTGAAATCCCGATGGCGATCGCGGAAGCCTTCCGCAACGGCAATCTCGGCGTGATGGATTACTACAAAATCCAAAACATCCAGGCCGACACCCATATGCGCGAAGGGATCGTGAAGCCGGATAAAAATAACATCCGGCCGTACACCGGTATGAAAACTCCGCGCAGAGGATCTCTTCGCGGAGTTTTCGTTATCCCCGCCTCTATTTGTTTTTTCAGGCGGAAATCCCTAACATTGCAACGGCCGAATCGTTTCCGGATCTGAAACCAGAATACGAAAAACATGAATCCATCCGAAAAATACTGGCTGACACGCCTGGAAAGTTGTGCGAAAGCGCTGACTAAAAACGGATTCTCGGCAATCGTCGTAGACCGGATCGAAGATGCGGCAAACGCGGCGGCGGAGATCATCGAAAAGCTGGCTCCCCGCACGATAGGTTATGCCGATTCGCGGACCATGCACCGCAGCGGAATCCTGAACGTCATCCGGCAGGACGACCGGCGCACGCTGATCGACGGATTCGACCCGTCGAAAGAACGCGCCGAAAATCTCCTGACCAGACGGCAGGCCCTGCTGTCCGATCTGTTTTTGACCGGAGCGAATGCCGTGACAGAAAAGGGGGAATTGGTATGGCTGGATATGATCGGCAACCGCATCGCGGCGGTCGCATTCGGGCCGGAACACGTCCTGTTGTTCATCGGGCGGAACAAGTTGACTCCCGACCTCGAATCGGCCCGCCAGCGGATCAAGACCCTCGCCGCCCCGATGAACGCCCTCGCTCATGCGACATTCAAAACGCCCTGCCGGACGACCGCCCGGTGTCACGACTGCAACAGCCCCGACCGGATTTGCAACGGCTGGTTGATCCTCGAGAAGTGTTTTCCGAAAGAGCGGATCGCCGTCATCCTGATCAACGAGGATCTGGGCTATTAGCAAACCGGCGACTACATCTCCTCACGGGCATAATCCACGGCCCTGTTCAACAGAGCGATGAAAGGCATCGTCGCGCGGAACTCGCGGGCAACGCTTTCGACCAGATCCGCCTGCAACATAAAACGGTCGTCGACGAACTTTTCCAAATAGACGTCCTTCAGTTTCAGGTATTCGACATACGGACTGTCGGACGGAAAACCAGCCGGCGCCCGTTTCAGCCGGTTCTCCGCGTTCAACGAAAAACCGGACGCTCCCCGGACAGCGGCGGCGAAACGTTCCCCGTTATCGAGGATCTCGTCCCGGACGCTTTTCAACACGTTCGGTTCCGGCATATACAATCCGGCCGAAAGCAGGTGACCGCCGATCAGTCCGTCCCCCTGCGGCTCCACATGGAAATAATAACCGGCATACCCCGACTTTTTTCCCGCGAGGACAAAAAATAAGCCCCGAAATGGGTTTTGTAGGGTTCTTTGTTCGGACTGAACCGCGTATCCCGGTAAATCCGATAAGTGCAGTCCTTCACCGCAAGCCCAGCGACCGAAGGATCGAAAGCGGCGATCGCGTCGATCAGCCGGGCGACCAAACCGTCGAACCGGGCCTTTACGTCGCGGTACCAAAGCTTGTTCGCTTCGAACCATTCCCGGTTGTTATGGCGCCTCAACTGTTCCAGAAACCGTATGATATCTTCCATGCCTATCCGAATTGAGTAAGGATACAAAGATAACGAAATATCCGGACGGTCGCGGAACTACACATAAATATCCGGCTCCTTCCGCACGGAATAAGCTTTCACGAATTTCCGGCGGACGATTTTATACAGCAATCCCCCGAAACGACGGGCGCGGGCCGGACATACGACGATGCAGCGGCCGCAGGCGATACACTTCTGCGGATCCGCTTGCCGGGGACGGCCGGCAGGAATGGCCTGTACGGGGCATCGTTCGACGCATACGCCGCACCCCGTGCACTTGCGGCCGCCCGTCGGTCGCAACGGCACTTTCCCCGGCGTTTTATAAGGACGGCCGCCCGGAGGCACGACTTCCTGCAAAGAGGCGGAATCGGCCGCAGAATCGATTTTCCGACGGAACTGCCGAACGAATGCGGCGATTCGCCGTATGTCTTCCTCATCCGGACGATTCGTTCCGACCTGCGGAAATATGGAGTGTTGCGCGACGAACGCGGCGGCGGCGGCGACCCTGAATCCGTTTTCTCCGACAACATCGGTCAGTTCGAGCAACGCATCGTCGTAATCCCGGTTGCCGTAAACGCATACGACGACGGCAGGCGTCCCGTTTCCCCGGAACTTGCGGAGCGCCGGCAGCGCGGATGCGGGAATGCGTCCGGAATAGACGGGCATACCCACTACCAGCAGGTCGCCGTCGCCCATCGTTACTTCCGCCCCGGGCGCGCTCGGGTAATGTCGTACTCCGTCTTCCGTCCTTCGATTTGCGCGGCGATCTGTCTCATGACCTTCCGGGTCGTATAAGTCGCGCTGAAATATACCAGGTGAATATTTTCCGTCCTCACATTCTTACGATTTATTGATAACAAACGCTTTCTATACGTACGGGGCCCAGCAGCCCGGATGTCTGCAACGGCGACGACGGGGTCCACGGATTGTGCGGAGACCACGTCGGACGTTCGCCGGCGGGCAACGCGCTGTCGCCGATCAGACGGTTGACCCAGGTATTGACGACCTCGATTTCCAGATCGTTCCCGCCCTCTTTTACAAAGTCGGTTACGTCCAGCCGGTACGGATAAGTCCACACCCCTCCGACGTCGCGTCCGTTCAGCCTGACCCGGGCCATCGCGGCGACGCACCCCAGGTCGAGCAACAACCGCCGGGAAGGATCGGCCGCCTGCCAGGTAAACCGGTTCTTATACGAAGCCGTTCCCGAATAGAACCGGATCCGGTCGTCGTCGCTGAGCGCCCAGTCGGTCAGGGAATCCATCGTTACGGACTCTCCGGGTCCGCGCCGGGCGGCGTCGAAAGCCACCGTCCAGGGAGCGGTTATCTCGACGACCGGAACCGGCTCCGGATAGTTGACTCCCCCGCGGGAAGCGTCCGACGCCTGCGCAGGCTCACGGAAAACGACGAACGCGCTTTCGTAAGGCTCCAGCTTCCAACGGAACCGAAACGCTCCTGTCCGAAACCGTAAACTCGGGAAGCGGGCGCA
>VOFH01003796.1_pt1 | contig 98852 bp, 128 predicted proteins | sample 5384091 | NCBI WGS metagenome assembly VOFH01 (sample SAMN12384727, study PRJNA508395) | human gut metagenome | isolation source: healthy gut G | host: Homo sapiens
GGACGGGAAACTTTCGTATATCTGCATTTAAAGGCAATGCTACTTACGGCAGGGATGTCGTTCGGCAGGAACTGAAAGAGAATGAATCGGCTTCATTGGTGAAGGTCGGGGCATTGGAGAGTGCATATAGCAAGGAAATGTTTCAGGAGGAAGGAAAATACTATACTTCTCACCTGTGGATAACAGGAACCGGCAATATCGCTTTCGAATGTTCGTTTACCGTTCCCAAAGGCGGAAGTGTGAAGGAAGCAGAGGAGGTTATCGCCACTCTGGAGATTCGCAAGGAGGGCGAGAAATATCCGGCGGAACTTATTCCTGTCCGCCTCTCCGAGATCTATCAGATCAATGAAGGCTACGAGTGGGTGGTATCTACCGTGAAAGAGGAACTGAAGAAAGATTTTCAGGGAGTGGAAGACGACTTGGAAAAACTTCAGCAGGTGATTGACAGTGGCAAGATAGGACCGAAGAAAAAGGACGAATGGCTGGCAATCGGCATAACGGTATGCACCATTCTGGCCAACGAAGTGGAAGGCATGGAATGGAAGACCTTGATTGACGGCAACCGGGAAGTCCCCGTACTCGAATACCAAGGCCGGATTATCGACCCGATGAAGATAGCTTGGAGCAAAGTAAAAGCAGGGCAGCCTTGCAATGTTATTGAAGAATATAAATCCTTGATTATTAATTACTAACCACTACCTAACTAATCACTAAATTACGTGGCAGTACCTTATTTACAAGTAGACAACCTGACCAAGTCCTTCGGCGACTTGGTTCTTTTGAAAATATATCTTTTGGCATTGCCGAAGGCCAGCGTGTGGGACTGATCGCCAAGAACGGTACCGGAAAAACAACCTTGTTGAATGTCATCGCAGGCAAAGAAGGATATGATAACGGAAATATAGTTTTCCGTCGTGACCTTCGTGTCGATTATCTGGAGCAAGACCCGCAATATCCTGAAGAATTGACCGTCCTTGAGGCTTGTTTTCATCACGGCAACAGTACCGTGGAACTGATAAAGGAGTACGAACGTTGTATGGAAACCGATGGACATCCCGGGATGGATGAGCTTTTGGTGCGTATGGACCAGGAGGAGGCATGGGAATATGAACAGAAAGCCAAGCAAATCCTTTCTCAACTCAAAATCCGTAACTTCGACCAGCAAGTGAAGCAGCTCTCCGGCGGACAGTTGAAACGTGTCGCCTTGGCTAACGCCCTGATTACTGAACCGGACTTGTTGATTCTTGATGAGCCTACCAACCACCTTGATCTGGATATGACCGAATGGCTCGAAGAATATCTCCGCCGTACCAATCTCAGCTTGCTCATGGTGACTCACGACCGCTACTTCCTCGACCGTGTCTGCTCGGAGATAATCGAAATAGACAATCGGCAGATCTATCAATATAAAGGAAATTATAGCTATTACCTCGAAAAACGTCAGGAACGCATCGACGCAAAAAGTGTGGAGATAGAACGTGCCAATAACCTCTATCGTACCGAACTTGACTGGATGCGCCGGATGCCGCAGGCACGCGGACATAAGGCCCGTTATCGGGAAGATGCTTTCTACGAACTTGAAAAGGTGGCGAAGCAACATATCCGCAATGATAATGTGAAACTGGAAGTAAAGGCCTCTTATATCGGAAGCAAGATATTCGAAGCCGATCATCTGTTCAAGAGCTACGGAGACCTGAAGATTCTGGATGATTTTTCCTATATCTTTGCCCGTTATGAGAAGATGGGAATTGTAGGAAACAACGGAACGGGAAAGTCTACATTTATCAAGATACTCATGGGGCAGGTACAGCCTGATAGCGGTACGGTGGATATTGGCGAAACAGTTCGTTTCGGTTATTATTCGCAGGACGGACTTCAGTTTGACGAACAGATGAAAGTGATTGATGTGATACAGGATATTGCCGAAGTCATCGAATTGGGCAATGGAAAGAAGCTGACGGCTTCCCAATTCCTTCAACATTTCCTGTTTACGCCCGAAACGCAGCATAGCTACGTTTATAAATTGAGTGGAGGTGAACGTCGCCGTCTGTATCTCTGCACGGTTCTGATGCGTAATCCCAACTTTCTGGTGCTTGACGAGCCTACCAACGACTTGGATATTATAACTTTGAACGTGCTCGAAGAATATCTTCAGAACTTCAAAGGTTGTGTGATTGTGGTTTCCCACGACCGTTACTTTATGGATAAGGTAGTGGATCATTTAATGGTATTCAACGGACAGGGAGATATCCGTGACTTTCCCGGAAATTACAGTGATTACCGAGATTGGAAAGATGCGAAAGCGCAACAGGAAAAAGAGGCTGAGAAACCGCAGGAGGAGAAGACGGCCCGTGTCCGTCTGAATGATAAGCGGAAGATGAGCTTCAAAGAAAAACGTGAGTTTGAACAACTGGAAAAAGAAATAGCCGAACTGGAAACGGAGAAGGCGCAGATTGAAGAACAGCTGTGCAGCGGTACGCTCTCTGTGGACGAACTGACCGAGAAGTCAAAACGATTGCCGGAAGTGAATGACCTGATTGATGAAAAGACTATGCGCTGGTTGGAACTCAGCGAAATAGAAGGTTGAATTCCGAATAACAATAAACCCGAAAATTCTGATAACCAGATACCCCTGATAACATAAACCTTTATGACAAACCTGACCAATTATCATAGTCATTGCCTGTATTGCGACGGACGGGCCAATATGGAAGATTTTATCCGCTTTGCTATCAGCGAAGGCTTTACTTCCTATGGCATTTCTTCTCATGCCCCGTTGCCGTTCTCTACTGCATGGACAATGGAATGGGATCGGATGGATGATTACCTTTCTGAATTCTCCCGGCTTAAAGCAAAGTATGCTGATGAGATAGAATTGGCTGTCGGCCTTGAAATAGACTATCTGAATGAGGAAAGTAATCCTTCTTTGCCTCGTTTTCAGGATTTGCCGCTTGATTACCGGATCGGTTCGGTACACATGCTGTATTCTCCGGAGCGGGAAATCGTGGATATTGATACTCCGGCAGATACTTTCCGTCAATTAATAGACAAGCATTTCGATGGTGACTTGGATTATGTGGTTCACCTTTATTATAAGAATCTGCTTCGTATGGTAGAATTAGGGGATTTGATATTGTAGGTCATGCGGATAAGATGCACTACAATGCTTCCTGCTATCGTTCGGGGTTATTGGATGAACCGTGGTATGATACATTGGTTCGCGGATACTTCACGGCCATTGCCGAACACGGCTATATTGTAGAAATCAATACCAAGGCTTATCATGAACTGGGAACATTCTATCCTAATGAACGATATTTCACTTTCTTGAAAGAATTAGGTGTTCGGGTGCAGGTTAATAGTGATGCTCACTATCCGGAAAGGATAAATAATTCTCGTGCCGAAGCTCTGGCTGCTTTGAAGAAGGCAGGTTTCACTTCGGTTGTAGAGTGGCATGATAGAAAATGGGAGGACACGGGAATATCAGTTCCTCGGTGACCGGTTATTTATTTGTAAGTTGGAGTGCAAAAGATTCGTGAGACACGATTTCTTTCTTTTTTATATGAATGATATAAGTGCCCGGTTCTGAGATAGCAATCGGATTATCATTGTCTATTAGTAAATTGGTAGGATGATAAACACTTGCGTAACATAGATCATTGATGACAGCCGCTTGTGCTTTTTTATCATTGCGGATGATATGAACGGAGCGACTGTCGAAATCGCGCACTTTTTGTTGTGTGGTGGCTGGAAGTGTCAGATATACATAAGATGCAGGTGCATCTTTACGGTGTTTTAAGTAAACTGAGAATAATTTACTTTTTAGAATTTCGGGTTTGTACATTCCCATAAAGTCTTTCCATTGTCCTTCTTTATTCTCGGTCAGAGTGATGCAAGTGTCCGCCTGCAAGATGATATATCCGGTATTATCATGGAAAATCCGTTTATTGTCATCAGACCATACTTTGCCTTTGCTGAACCGTTGGTCAATAGATGTCATAATAGTGGCTGTGCTGTCAGCATGGATGTTGCTTCCCATACATAATACATAGTTATCCGTAAATATCCAGGTTTTATTCGCCTCCAGTTTGTTACGTTTCAGCTGCATGGCAGTAATTCCGGTATTTTGGTAAGTCGTTCCTCCTACATAGGAACTGTGATTTCGCGCATCTGTTTTATTGGGATTAGGAATAGGCGCATTGCTTTCATAAGTAGTAATCCCCGGGATTCTTCTCCAATTCCAAAAAGGAAAAATGTTATGGTATTCATCTCCATACACATACGTATACAATGCACCGTCGGCCATGTAATATCCTTTCAGGTTATCCTCGTTCACCAGTTCCGTGCCGATTACTCGTTCGGAAGCCATACGTACGGAAGCCAGCCAGGTAGGAGTACGGTGAACGGTATAGTCCGACTCCCGAAAATGTTTGTTTCCGGTGAATGAGTTGGGGACTTGTGAAAAAGAAGAATTTCGAAGAATCATTTTCTTTATTTGATCGGCAACTTCCGGTTCGCTGCTTTTCATTAATGAATGTGCGGCAAAGAGTAAACTAAATCCTTTGTCAATATCTGCGTTGCGGAATAGTTGGCGGTTAAGCGCATTTACATCCCAATATCCCCTCCAGATAATCCATTGGTAACCTTCTAGTAGCAGGGAGGTGAGAATTCTTTGTTGTTCCTGTGAAAAAGCAAGGGTAGTGCCGGTAAATAGTTCCGAATAGAAACTCATATTGCATATAAAAGACAGGCCATAATTGCCAAACTGTTGTTGGGGCCCGTGCTGGTGAAAACTCCAGTCAGCTTTGATTCCTTCTTTTTGTCCGAGAGTTATTTCAGAGGCAATAACTTTCCGTGCTTCTTTTGCCAGTTGCCAGTCATTCTGCAATAAAGCTCTGATTAGTACATTACCTGCCAGCCAAACTTTGTTCTGTCCTGTCATGCCGAAGGATGAATTCATCATTACTTTGATTGCGCCTTGTTTTTCCGGTTCGCTCATTTCTTGTTCGAACAATAGGAATGCGGGCCCGAGTGTACGTGGAATGCCGATTTGATTATACCACCAATTTTTGCATACCAGTTTTCTACTGAACCAGAAATTCATTGCTTGATGAATGGCGTTAGTCAGTCGGGCTCTTTCAGACGGTTTAAGTATCTGCTTTTTCTGGTAATGGTATTTAGTGAGTTTCAATATCCGTTCGGTATGTTTTTTTCGGTTCCCACCCGGAACGTTTCGTATCTGCGTAGTTGATATCTTCCCATGAACCGTCCGTATGGAGAGTATTTATTAAATGTTTGATTTCTTTAGGGGAGATAGGATATAGTTGTTGTAACTCAATTACATTCTGATCCGAAGCTTCCTTCTCTGGAGGGATTGTTGATAATTGCCTAAGAAGCACCTCCTTACCTTTATCTTTGCCGACAGTGGCATTTATATAGTTTCTTTTGATTAAGGCGACTGAGTCATTGAACGCTTCTTGTGCATCGAGCGGTGCATAGCTTAATAGACAAAGAAGTAACGAGAGATAAAGGTAAGAGGGTGTGATTTTCATATTTTCTATTCTAGACTGTTTTCGGATTGCTTTTCTGTATTTTATTTATTCTGTCCGTTTGCAGGCATTCGCCAGGAAAAACTCATTCAATGCATCTTCGTAATTTCCGTGAATCAGAATATGATGATTGCCCAATGGATTCTTCAGGAAATACTCGGCAGGAGTATTCATCCGTATGCGTACCTGTGTGCGGCACATATTGATATAATTCGTGTTTTCGGATAATGTTCCCGTGGACAAGTAATATTCATCCAGACATTCGCCGCCACATTTAATAATAGTCACGTCTCCTGTTGGAAGTAAGCCTTGGATAGCAATACTTTTTTCTGTCTCGAAGTGGTTGCGGATAATGTATCTTTCCGTTTGTTTAAGGCCTATGGTACAGTGAGCTAATATAAGCTCGTTGGTGCGGGAATTAATCATGGAAGGATTCGCCATGAATCCGTCTTTTCCGGTTAATGACTTCACGGCCAGCAAAGTAAATATCGACTGAAGATCCCCTTCACAACCTGCCATTATGCCGTCGTCATTCAGCAAGGACAATGCCAGACAGCCGGTAGTGTCGATTTGCTCAATCAGTTTGAAACAACTTAGTGTCAGTGCTTCCAGCTTCTCTTCTTCGCATACTTTCTTGATAGCCCGGTAGAGCCGCATCGCTTTGATAATATCTTCAGGAGTTCCCTCGCGGCAGGCAAGAGCTTGCGAGGCGACTGCGGCACAGGAAGCACCTACTTGATCATCCGTGATTTGTTGAAAATGTTCATAGATACGTTCCAATGGAATGTCTATGTATTCGATGCCCCAACGGCGTTTTGCCAGAAGATAGTCAACATTACTGGCGACCAGCCAGGATGAAGGAGTGCCGATAACTCCGATACGTTTGCCGAACAATGAACGCTGCGCGCGGAAATTATTATAAAGTATATGTACACGCTGTATAATGGACGGTAATTCACCATGAAGAATTTCGCTCTTCATTCCCCTTCCGCGTAACCATGTAGATATCTCCAGAGCGGCTGCAAGTGAGTTTTGCATACCGTCGGCCAGTAAAATGGCAGGGCGGGGAAGTCGTTCGAAATGTTGGATGACCAGTCTTTCTACTCCGCCGGTAGCGATAAAAATAATCTTGAAATCATCACTCGTCAACTTGTCCATATCCTGATAATCGACAAGCTTACAGTATAATATTTTTCGAGTTCGCTTAAAATCGCTTCATGCGAACTGCGCAGCGTGGCTTGTTTATGAAGTAGTGACGCAAATGAGATAAGGTGTATGGTCATTATGATATTGTTTTAAGTTTTCCGTATGACAAATGTATAGCTTTATTTTCAAAATCCCATAACGTTTTTAACCTTGCTAAGGTTTTTAAAGTTTTTATGTCTCTGTATTCAAATTATTGCGTACATTTGCAGCTCTAAGTAGATAAAGTAAATAGTAATTAAGTAATTTGTAGTTAAAATTATGCCAACCATATCCATTCGCGGAAACGAGATGCCTGCATCTCCTATCAGAAAACTGGCTCCTTTGGCAGACGCTGCCAAACAACGCGGAGTTCATGTATTTCACCTGAACATCGGACAGCCTGACCTGCCCACGCCTCAGGTCGCGATTGACGCGATACGCAACATTGATCGCAAAGTGCTGGAGTACAGTCCCAGCGCAGGTTATCGTAGCTATCGCGAGAAATTAGTAGGATATTATGCAAAGTTCAATATCAATCTTACAGCAGATGATATAATCATTACGTCGGGTGGTTCGGAGGCGGTGCTTTTCTCTTTCCTTTCCTGTCTGAATCCCGGGGATGAAATTATTGTTCCGGAACCGGCTTATGCCAATTACATGGCGTTTGCTATCTCTGCCGGAGCGAAGATCCGCACTATCGCCACGACTATCGAAGAGGGTTTCTCACTTCCGAAAGTGGAGAAATTTGAAGAACTGATAAATGAACGTACCAAAGCTATCCTGATTTGTAATCCGAACAATCCGACCGGTTATCTGTATACTCGTCGTGAGATGAATCAGATTCGTGACTTGGTGAAGAAATACGATTTATTCCTTTTCTCCGATGAAGTATATCGCGAATTTATCTATACCGGTTCGCCCTATATTTCTGCCTGCCATCTGGAAGGTATCGAGAATAATGTGGTACTGATTGACTCCGTATCAAAGCGTTATTCGGAATGCGGTATCCGTATCGGTGCGCTGATTACCAAGAACAAAGAGATACGTGATGCTGTTATGAAGTTCTGCCAGGCGCGTTTGAGTCCGCCGTTGATAGGTCAGATTGCTGCTGAGGCTTCCTTGGACGCTCCCGAAGAATACTCACGCGAGACGTATGACGAGTATGTGGAACGTCGTAAATGCCTGATTGACGGATTGAACCGCATTCCGGGTGTTTATTCTCCGATTCCTATGGGAGCTTTCTACACGGTGGCGAAACTTCCGGTAGATGATTCGGATAAGTTCTGCGCATGGTGTCTTTCCGAATTCCAGTACGAAGGGCAGACCGTTTTCATGGCTCCGGCTTCCGGTTTTTATACCACTCCGGGTTCCGGTATCAACGAGGTTCGTATTGCTTATGTATTGAAAAAAGAAGACTTGACCCGTGCGCTTTTTGTCTTGCAAAAGGCTTTGGAGGCGTATCCGGGAAGAACGGAATAAAAGATGTCTCTATCACTTTTCATAGCCCGGCGTATCTATCGTGAAAGCGATGGCGGAAAGCAGGTGTCACGTCCTGCGGTCCTCATTGCTATGGCGGGTATTGCTATCGGACTGGCTGTAATGATTATAGCGGTAGCGGTAGTGATCGGGTTTAAAAGTGAAGTGAGAAATAAGGTCATTGGATTTGGCTCGCATATCCAGATAACGAATCTGGATGCGGTCAATTCTTATGAGACACATCCGATTGTTGCTGGCGACAGTTTGATTGCCGCCCTTTCCGATTATCCTGAAGTGAGTCATGTACAACGTTATTCCACCAAACCGGGAATGATAAAAACAGACGACGCCTTTCAGGGAATGGTGCTGAAGGGTGTTGGACCGGAATTTGATTCCCGCTTTATGAAGGAATATCTGGTCGAAGGAGAAATTCCCGTTTTCAGTGATTCTGTATCTTCCAATCAGGTGCTTATTTCCAAGGCTTTGGCTACTAAGATGAAGTTGAAGCTAGGAGATAAAATTTATACCTATTATATACAAGATGAGGTTCGTGCCCGTCGTTTGACGATTGCCGGAATCTATCAGACAAATTTCTCCGAATACGATAATCTTTTTTTATTGACCGACCTCAGTTTGGTGAACCGTTTGAACGGTTGGCAGCGGGAGCAGGTGAGCGGAGTGGAATTGCAGGTTCGTGATTATGATAAGTTGGAAGACGTAACTTATGAAATCGCTATTGATACCGATAGTCGGGATAAGTTTGGAGGCATATATTATGTACGGAATATTGAACAACTGAATCCCCAGATATTTGAATGGCTTGGCTTATTGGATATGAATGTATGGGTGATTTTGTTCTTAATGATAGGGGTTGCCGGATTTACCATGATTTCCGGTCTATTGATTATTATCATTGAACGTACTAATATGATAGGAATCCTGAAAGCGTTGGGAGCTGACAATTTCACTATTCGTAAGACGTTTCTTTGGTTCTCTGTTTTTCTTATCGGAAAAGGAATGCTTTGGGGAAACGTGATCGGTCTGGCATTCTACTTTATTCAATCTCAATTCGGAATTCTCAAACTCGACCCGGAAAGTTATTATGTCGATACAGTATCGGTCTCTTTCAATATCTGGCTTTTTCTTTTGATTAATATCGGTACATTGTTGTCGTCGGTGCTGATGTTGATCGGTCCTTCTTTCCTGATAACGAAAATCAATCCGGCAAACTCTATGCGATATGAGTAAGTCTTCCTTCCGGATATAAATAAACAGGTTTATTATCTTCTCATAAAATCACCTTTCCCTCGGAAAAGGCGGCATAGCTTGAAATTAAGAGATTGTATCGGTTGGAGAATATCGAATATGGGCAATGAGAAATAATATTTTCTACCTCCCCCCATTTCTTTGGCTGTCCGGTTAATCACAATAGCTTGCGTTATGTAACGAAGCAGCCATATCAATAATGCAATACCTGCTACCAGCCAATGAAAGTTGAGTATGCCGAATACGATACCTGCCATACAGGCGACATAGAATAACAGGCGGGAAAATGTTTCGAATCCCGACAGGTAACGTTGTGCTCCACGGTAGAAGCGTGCGGTAGCCATATAACTAATTTTTTCTTCCTTCCAGTCTTTGTAGCGATAGACGGGCTGTATACGCATCGTAGCGTTGAAGTCAGTTTCTACACGCGTATTCGTTTTGGTTACTATTTGATTAATGAACAAGTCATCTTCTCCGCGTTGCAGGTTCAGATATTTGGAATATCCTTTTTGTTTGAAGAATAATTCTTTACGGTAAGCCATGTTACGACCGATACCCATATAGGGGTTTCCGGCCAAGGCGAACCCCAGATAACGTAAAGACTGAAATAATGTATCGAATGCGATACGTTTGTGTAACCAGCCTTTGATACGGTCGTATCCGCTGTACCCCAATACGATTTGCGTTTGCGAAGTGAAGTTGCGCGCCATAAGTTTCAGCCATTGGTTACTTGCAGGCATACAGTTGGTTTCCGTAAATACAAGCCAGTCGTGCTTGCTGGCTTTGATACCTAATGTCAGAGCCAGTTTCTTGTGGCTGATATAGCGGGCGCTGTCCGGTGTAAAACTATGGTAGAGATGAGGGTATTTTTCTTCCATGAATCCCAGCACATCTTCTGTTTCATCAGTGGAAGCGTCATTGATTACAATGACTTCGAACTGCGGATAATCTTGTTCCAGAATAGCAGGCAGAATTTTACGCAGGTTATCAGCTTCATTGCGTGCACAAAGAATGACGGAAAGTGGAGGCAATTCCCCGTGAGAAGTGGGTTTCCTCTTTGCGTACAGTCTTATTGCGAACGTGTATCCGATTGTACAAACCGAAATAGTAAATAAGCTGAATGATAAAAAGAATACCTGCCGCCGATAAAAGAATCAGTTCGACAGTATTGAATGTAAATGCTTCCATTGGATATTAGTGTCGTTTTTACGACTGCAAAAGTACGCATTTTTTCGGTAGTTCCGTCATCTCGAAGGAAGGTTATTTCGTAAATCCAGGTATTCTTTCTTGAACATATTGACGAACAGAAAGAATAACGAGAGTAATAACGGACCGAAGATGATTCCCATAAATCCGAATAACGGCAGACCGATAACAACTCCGAAGATTGTAATCAACGGATGTGTGTCCGCCATTTTCTTTTGAAGGATAAATCGGATCAGGTTGTCGGATTGTGACACGACGATGGCTCCGTATGCAGCGAGCCCGATTGCATGGAACCAGTCTCCGCTAATAGCCAGATAAGAGGCGACGGGAAACCACACTAATGCGGTACCTACCATTGGAATAATAGTTGCGAAGCAGGTGAGGAAACCTAATAATAGTATATTGGGCGCTCCGAAAATAAGATAGCCTATCATGGCGACGCCTCCCTGAATGATAGCCAGCAGAGGAATGCCGATAGCATTGGAACGTACAATCATGTTAATCTCACGAATGACTTCCTGCGTATTTGCCTCATTAAAAGGAAGAATGTCGTTGACGTATGCTTCCATTTTTTTTCCTCCTATCAGCATAAAGTAAAGTACGAATACCATGACAAACAGATTGACTGCAAGGCTGCTGGCGCCTTCCATAATTATCTGTCCGATACGAGGGAGGATAGATACGATGAATGATAGCGTATCTTTTCCCAATACATCATAACCGGTCTTTTCTTTAATAAATTCTGCTACTTGCTGAATGGGTTCGATAAAGGTTTGCGGAGCCAGATTTATATCCTGAAGTTTGTTTACCACTAGCCAGATTATTAATCCCAGCGGAACAAGAAACACCATAATGGTTTCTGCCGTAATCAGTAATGCACTGATGCTGCGTTTCATTTTCTTCTTTTCCGTCAGATGATGCATCTGCGTGCGTACTAATATGTAAATGGTAAATGCTCCCAGCAGCCCTCCCAAAAAGGAGTGATCTGCCGGAAGATGATAACTCCCATAAATAGTATGATGACGATGAGGGAATATTTCACATTCGTGATATGTTACTTGTTAAGAGTTTCAATTCCAAAAAATGATTGATTATGAAAATGGCTCTTTACGACTTCGTATTACGGAAAAAAGGAATCTATGGCATTTTGCACATTGTTATTCTTCTGCTTTCTCTTTTTCTGATCATAAGTATCTCTATTGATACTTTCAAAGGTATTCCTTTCTATACGCAGAGTGTGTACATGAAAGTACAGCTATGGATCTGTGTACTGTTTCTGGTTGACTTCGTTCTCGAATTTATTCTGGCGGATAATAAGAAACGTTATTTCACTACTCACTTTATATTCCTGCTGGTTGCCATTCCCTATCAGAATATCATAGCTTATATGGGGTGGACATTCTCGCCCGAAGTTACCTATATGTTACGTTTTATCCCTCTGGTACGTGGCGGATATGCGCTGGCTATTGTAGTGGGGTGGTTTACTTACAACAGGGCTTCAGGGCTTTTTGTATCTTATTTGACGATGTTGCTGGCTACCGTTTATTTTGCCAGTCTCGCTTTTTTTATTACTGAACATACGGCCAATCCTCTGGTCACTAAATATACAGACGCTTTGTGGTGGGCATTTATGGATGTTACTACAGTCGGCTCGAATATTATAGCCGTGACCACTACCGGGCGGGTACTTTCGGTTGTACTGGCGGCTTTGGGGATGATGATGTTCCCTATCTTCACTGTCTATATAACCAGTATTATTGAACGGAGAAATAAGGAGAAACAGGAATATTATGAAGAGAAAGGAGAGCTTACGACATAAGCAACAGGCAAATACTGCCGCCCCTCAATAAATCTTGTAGATTCAGGAACTGAAAATATAAACGATGAGTCCGGTTATCGCCACATACACCAAAGCATACGGATGGCCGCTTTTAGTATCTCACCTTCCTTACCCTGTTGGTTTCCGGCAGAGGTAGCGATGGCAATGCTCTGCGGAGAGATGATTTTTTCCTCCGGTAGCGCCTACTGTATTGGCTGCCGACAGCCAATCCGGACTGACATGAATTTGTCCTGCCACACTTGCCTGTAACTTTCCGAAGAGAATATTGGATGACGTATCACTTCCCGTGATGAACGTCCCCAGACAACCAATCACCGGAGCGAATAACGGATATAGACTTCCTGTAGCCGTAGCCAGTGCGGTAGCAATCACGGCAATCATTCCGGAGGTATCCATAATGGTAGATAATCCAACAAGGCATATCACTGTGATAAATGTTTTCTTTAGCTGCTTCACCGTATTCCAAAGAACGGAAAACAACTCTTTTACTTTAGCTCCTTGTATTAATCCGCCGACAAAAGTGCCGATAAAGAGCAGCACTCCGGCATGAGTCAGCCAGGAAATCGTATATGTTGGCTGTAGAGGAATTAATGGGCAGACTGATTCTGGTGACCCAGTTATTTTCCAAAGTATGGCGTAATCCTGGAAAAAGAGGGCTGGTAAGTATAATCAGAAATAAGATCAGCAGATAGATACTCCATGCGTTCATTATATCTTTCACCTTCAGATGGCTTTTCCGCGCTTTTTCTTCTTTGGATGCGGTCAGCTTTCCATACAAGACAATTACAATAATGGAAAGAATGCTTCCGATGATAGCCGGAGATTCGGCTCCCATATATTTGGCTGCCAGATATTGGCTGATTAAAGAAACGCTGCCTACCAAGCAAGGCAAGGAAGATGTTCTTGGGCAGTGATTTGATTTTGGAGTCGGTAAGAAAAAGCAATACCAATGGAATAAGGAACATCAAGACCGACAATTGCAATACGACATTGGTACTAAGATGCACACATCCAGATTCGTCTCCTTTGCCAGTACGAGCACCGGAGTTCCGATAGCTCCGAAAGCAGTAGCCACACTATTCGCTATCAAGCTGACCGTAGCCGAGAATATAGGCTTGAATCCCAGGCTGATAAGAATCGCTGCCGGAATAGCGACTGCAGTTCCGAATCCCGCCATCGCTTCCAATAATCCGCCGAATCCCCAAGTCATAGTAAGACCTGAATACTCTTATCGGTGGAAATAGAGGCGAACTGCTGCTTTATAATCTCCATCTTTCTGTTTTCAGTAATACGTTGTAGCTGAAAATAGCCATTAGTATAATGATTAAAATAGGGGAGACAGCTTTCAATGCTCCATATAGAAAGGAATAGAACAGATTGTCCGCAGAAAAAGAGAAGCCGAAGAGGGCGATCAGCATTGTTACGATCAGAGAAATAATACTACTTTTGTCACCCGGCATTTTAAAGAATGCCATTAATTTATGGACAGTGAACCGACAGTAAAAACAATGGCTGAACAATTAGAGGCGCTTACTAAAGAAAATGAGCGGCTCAAACAAGAACTTTCAGTTCTTAGGCAAGAGAAAGAAAAAGCCAATCCTGTTAGTTTTAAAGAAAGGTATGCTGTAAAGATCTTGAATTCTTTGCCGGATATGTTGACTGTTTTCGATCATAACGAGATAGGAATCGAAGTGGTATCCAATGAAGAAACGAATCATGTCGGAGTGACAAACGAGGATTTTGTAGGGATGCATATGCGTAATATGGTTCCTCCGGAAGCCTATCAGAACATACATTCCAATATGCAGCACGCAGTCGCAACAGGGGCTGTTTCTGCCGCACATCACGAATTGGATTTCAACGGCAAGCGTCACTATTACGAAAACCGCATTTTCCCATTGGACGAAAAGTATGTACTGATCATGTGCCGTGACATATCGGAGAGAGTGGCTACTCAACGGCAATTGGAAGTTTTTAAGAGTGTGCTTGATAAAGTGAGCGATAGTATTCTTGCCGTGTCGAAGGATGGGACATTGGTGTATGCCAACAAACAATTCATAGAAGAATACGGAGTGACTAAGGAATTGGGGATCCAGAAGGTATATGATTTGCCTGTTTCCATGACCACGAAAGAGGCTTGGGAAAAACGACTTCAGGAAATACGGGATAATGATGGCAGTTTTGCCTACCGTGCCGCTTACGTACGTATGGGAGAGACGAAGAAGCGGGTGCACCAGGTGTCTTCTTTCCTGACACATGAGAATGAACAGGAGCTGATCTGGTTTTTTACGCAGGACATTACCGATGTGATCAAGAAGCGGGATGAACTTCGTGAACTGAATCTTCTGCTGGACGGCATTCTGAATAATGTCCCCGTCTATCTGTATGTGAAAGATCCCGAAGACGATTTCAGATATCTGTATTGGAACAAAGCATTTGCCGAACATTCCGGTATCCCTGCTTCCAAAGCGATAGGGCATACGGATTACGAGATTTTCCAGTCAGAGGAAGCTGAGAAGTTCCGTAAGGATGACCTGGAATTGCTTCGTACCCACCAAAGGATTGATATACAGGAAACGTATCTGACAGCTAACGGTGAAGCGCGTATTGTGCAGACGCTTAAAGCACTTGTTCCGATGGAAGACCGTGAACCGTTGCTGATCGGTATTTCTTGGGATACCACGAATCTCCAGAATATAGAACAGGAATTGATTAAAGCCAGAATCAAAGCAGAGCAGTCTGACAGGTTGAAGAGTGCTTTTTTGGCGAATATGAGTCATGAAATCAGGACACCGCTCAATGCGATTGTCGGGTTCTCGCAGTTGTTGCCTACTGCGGATACCCCCGAAGAACAGAAACTTTATTCGGATATTATCAACCAGAATTCGGACATCTTGTTGCAGCTTATTAATGATATATTGGATTTGTCGAAGATAGAAGCGGGCACGTTGGAGTATGTAAAACGTCCGATAAATCTGGGGAAGTCTGCAGGACAATCTATGCTGTTCACAAGGAACGTATAAAAGGAGGGGTGGACTTCATCTTTGATAATGGAGAGGAGGACTTGCAGATGGAGGGCGATCCGAATCGTATTATGCAGATCATTACGAATTTTATCACCAACGCTACCAAGTTTACCCGTGCGGGAGAGATACGTTTCGGATTTGAACGAGAAGGGGAGAATGTCCGTGTATATGTGAAAGATACGGGAATAGGAATAGAAAAAAGAAAAGGTGGGACATATTTTTGAACGCTTTGTCAAACTGAACAGCTTTGTGCAGGGCACAGGCTTGGGGCTTTCCATTTGCCGGATGATTATAGAGAAGATCGGTGGAGAAATTGGGGTGACTTCCGAGTTTGGCAAAGGTTCGACTTTTTATTTCATAATACCGTGTACGGAAGTTGATTGAACTTCCGTACATATACAGTTAGTTTGCAGTCTGACAGTTTAGAACTCTATTTCAGGAACTAATATGAACTTTGTCTCCGGGAAGTGTTTCTCCAACCATGTCCGGACGAAGTTCATCGTGTCGTTCTGAATCGTCTTGTCTTCTACCGTAGGATACATATTATAGAGAACGGTATCCAGCACAATCCCCCTTTTTTGTATGGCTTCAAGGCTAAGCAAGGTGTGATTGATACTCCCCAGTTTGCCGGAAGTGACAAAGATAAGCGGATATTTCTCTTGGGCAATGTAGTCTATTGTCAGCAGTCCGGTGGTTAGCGGGACCATGAGGCCGCCTGCTCCTTCAAGTAAAACATAGTCGTATCGTTCGCTCAGTTTCTTCGTTGCCCGTTTGATTTTATTGAAGTCGATAGGGCGGTTATCCAACTGCGAGGCGAGGTGGGGGAAGCGGGATAAGAGAAAATTTCCGGCATAGTCAGTCCTTCTTCATCTTCTTTGGTGAAGGAGATTCCCATAATGCGACGATGCAGGTCGATGTCTTCGGAATGACCTACATTTCCCGTTTGAATAAATTTCTGGGTGATGGTACGTTGTCCGTTCTTGTTCCATTCACGGGCTAGAAAGCCGGTGGCATAACTCTTTCCGGCATCGGTGTCGATACCGGAAACGAAAAAATACATTCTGTTTCATGCTTCTTTCTTTTTTGCGATGATATAAATAGGGTGATAGGTCAGAGACACGGAAGTGCCCCGTGTGAATTCTTGGGTATAACGCTCGCTGAATCGCTGTAAATCACGACGGGTCCGCAGTTGTCCGGAAGATATTCCGGTTACTCCCGTTTGCTTCAAGTGATAAAGAACTTTTATGGGATTGTCGAACGAAAGAGGAATGAGTTCTTCTTCCGAATGGAGGATGTCAAAGTCGGCCGACAAGGCGGTTACGAGTTCTTCTCGTGAGCGGTAGGGAAGACCGTTGCCTGTTAGTCGGCGTATCTCTTTCATATTCTTTTTGCCAAAGGTGCTGAAAGCGAAATAGCCTTGTTTGTTGAGCAACGCGTTACATCTCTTGAAAAAGTTTTCGGGAGATTCGAACCATTGCAAGGCGGAACAGGAAGTAATCAGGGTACTTTCGGCAGGAAAGGGCGCTGTTTCCGCATCTCCCGGCAGGAAAGACACTTGCTCTTTCTTTAGCAAATCTTCGCAGCAATATTTCATCTCCGGGCAGAGGTCGTTCAATAAGAGCATTTCCGGATGAAGAGTCTGAAACAACATACGGGAATAGATTCCCGTGCCGCAACCGAACTCAATCACTTTCGGGCAGGGAGAAGGTAGATGTTCCGTAAGCAGGTGAATCATTTTGTCCGCTATTTGTCTTTGTACGTTTGCTTCTTGCGGATAAGTGGCGATGGCTTTGGTGAAACGTTCTGCGATTAGTTGTTTGTTCATAATCGGTATTTATTTGGGTTTGTAGGATTATGCTCTCAAAGAGTTCCTGTTGGTAATGGGCAGCTTCTGAGTATTCAAGAATATCTACCTTGTTTTTCCATGCAAGACGTTGATTGTCAGGTAGGAAGATGCGGTCATTCTTTCCTATGATGGCTTTTTGCCATACGAAGTCAGAAGGCGGTAATGACAAGTATTGTTGTTGTATGGCGGCTAGTTCTTCCTTGAGCTCATCGGCCGGACGTTGCGGAGCTACTGTTTGAAATACTTTGTATTCGGCTGCCGAACCGCACATCCTTCTTTGAGACTTTTGCAGTGTTTGTTCGGTCAATCCTTGCAGTGTTCCTTCAAATATAGCTGGTTCAATCCCTTTCGTTTCGTGTATGGGATAGGGAGTTCCATTGACAGCGATACTATGCGAGATGGGCAGAGACGGGTATTGTTTCATGAGTTGAGAAGCTACCCATACCCCCATAGACCATGCGATGAGACGGATTTCGGAATACTCTTGTAATAAGTCGGTATCGAACTCCAAAGAACGATAGTCATAACAAACCATCCAATCCGTATCTGTAGGGCGGATTTGCAGGAAAGGAGTTTCATCCATTCCCCAGCCTGCGAAGAAAAGCAAGAGGCGCTTGGAATTATTCTTTATGATAAAATGTTGTTTCATCCGTTAATCAAAGCTATAAGTTGGTCGATTTCATGTTCTGTGATGTCCGCTGTCAATGAGAAGCGGATACGGGAAGTTCCTTCAGGTACGGTAGGTGGACGGACAGGCAATGCGTAGAATCCTTTACGTTGGAGTTCTTCCGCTTGCAGTATGGCATCTTCGCTCGCTCCTATAATCATGGGGACAATGTGGCTTACTGAAGGGCAATGGTATCCTTTGCCGGTAAGTGCTGTCTTTAGTTTCTCACTGATGCGCAGGAGGTGGGTTCGCTTATATTGAAGAGCGGAGAGATGTTGCAATACCCATGCTGACCATTGAATGTTGACAGGTGGAAGGGCAGTGGTGAATATAAAGGTACGCATCTTGTTAATCAGGTATTCCCGAATAACCTGGCGGCAGACAATGTAAGCTCCTGCTGAGGCGATTGCCTTTCCGAACGTGCCTACCAGGAAATCTATATCGTTGATACAGTCTTGTTCTTCGGCACATCCTAGTCCTTTTTTTCCTCGTACACCAAAAGCATGAGCCTCATCTACATAAAGAAGAACATTGGAATAACTCTTTTTTCAATCGGACGAGAGCGCGAAGATCGGCTTTATCTCCATCCATACTGAAAATACTTTCGGTAACAATGATGATTTGTGCATAAAGATTGTGATTCTCGGAAACCAAACGTTGCAGTTGGGAGGCGTCATTGTGGCGATAACGGATACATTTGGCGGACGACAATCTGATTCCGTCTATCAGGCTTGCATGCACTAGCTTGTCAGCAAGAATCAGTGTTTGCGCATTGCTGACGGCAGGAAGAATCCCTGTATTGGCATGATAACCACTGTTGAATATGAGTGCGCTTTCTGCTCCGAACATAGTTGCCAACTGTTGTTCCAATGCTTGATAATCGGAAAAGTTACCTGTCAGCAATCGGGAAGAAGAGGAAGTAGGCAGAAATGTTTCGGGAGTCATTGTCTTTAAGAATTCCTCTCTTAATGATACATCATTAGCCAGTCCGAGATAATCATTGGAGGAAAGATTCAACATCCGTTGTCCATTCAGAATAACCTCCCGTCCATCGTGAATCAATGGCGGGAGAGAACGGTAGTTTTTCTTTTCTTTGAGAACAAGCAGTTCTTGGTTGATAGAGTCTAATATCATTATTTATGATTTTGGGTAACTACTAATTTTGAATAACGTTGAGTAATCCGGAGGTCAGTTTACTTAGTTGTTCGGGAGTAATGATGAAAGGTGGCATCAGATAAACCAATTTACCGAATGGACGTACCCAAATACCCTCTTCTACAAATCGCTGTTGCAGGTATGCCATATTCACCGGACGCTTCATCTCAATTACTCCGATAGCGCCCAATACCCGTACATCGGCTACTTGCGGGAACTCCCGTGCAGGAGCCAGCTCTTCTTTGAGTTGGCTTTCGATTCGTTGCACATTCTTCTGCCAGCCGGATTCGAGCAGCAGGCGAACGGACGCGCAAGCCACCGCACAGGCAAGCGGATTGCCCATGAAAGTGGGGCCGTGCATGAAAGCTCCCGGTGCATGATTGGAAATGGTGTCTGCCACCTGATTGCTTGCCAAGACTGCGGAAAGTGTCATATATCCTCCGGTCAGTGCTTTACCGATACACATTATATCCGGTTCTACTCCGGCATGTTCCCAGGCAAACAGTTTTCCGGTTCGTCCGAAGCCCGTCGCTATTTCATCGAAAATCAGAAGAAGGCCATGCTTCCGGCAGAGTTTTTCCGCTTCATGCAAGTATTGCGGATGATAGAACCACATGCCGCCTGCCCCTTGCACAATTGGTTCAAGAATCAGTGCCGCCAACTCTCTGGAATGTTTTTCAATGGTTTCCCGTAAAGGGATGATATCTTCCGGATTCCATTCTCCGTCGAACCGGGAAGTGGGGGACGGGACAAAATAACGTACAGGCAATGCCGAACCGAAAAGACTGTGCATCCCGGTCACCGGATCGCAAACCGACATGGCATTCCACGTATCTCCGTGATAACCGGAACGGATGGTCACGAAATTATTCTTTTCGGGCTGTCCTGCCGCATACCAATATTGCACGGCCATTTTCAGTGCCACTTCTACCGCAACCGAACCGGAATCAGCATAAAATATTTTCTGCATGGAGGAAGGAACTAAAGGTAATAGCAATTTTCCCAGTTCGATGGCGGGGTTGTGTGTCAGACCACCGAACATTACATGGGACATCTTGTCTAATTGTTCCTTTGCCGCTTGGTTCAGCACGGGATGGTTGTACCCGTGTACGGCGCACCACCATGAAGACATTCCTTCAATCAACACCCGTCCGTCTTCGAGAGTGATGGTTGCGCCGTCCGCCCGTTTTACTTTGTAAACAGGGAGCGGATCGGTTGTGGAAGTATATGGATGCCAAAGATGTTCACGGTCAAATTGGGAGCTGGCAAAATGATAGCCTTCTTCCTGAATCATCTTTTTGTCTTCCGATACTTTGGAGCCGAGTGTTGTCAATAGGTCGCCTACGATAGCCGAGTTGATACCTATATACAGTGCCTTGTGCATAGCTTCGGGAGAGAGTTGCGAGCGTCCCCGGCAAAACGGAGAAAAGCCGTCGGATTGATGAAACGGAACAGGACGATTGTCCGGAGAATTTCTTCTTCGTTCAAAGGCTTTTCGTTTTCCAATGGTGTTCCGGGAATCGGGCTTAGCAGATTTATGGGGATGGATTGAACATTCAGTTCCTTCAGAATAAAAGCGAATTCAATCCGTTGTTCCATCGTTTCTCCCATGCCGATGATACCTCCGCAGCAGATATCCATTCCTACACGGCGGGCGGCGGCAAGTGTGGCAAGTTTCTGCTTTTGTGTGTGGGTGGAACAAAGTTGGGGAAAATAAGAAGGAGCAGTTTCAGATTGCAATGATAACGGGTAATTCCCGCTTCGTGCAGGGAACGCAGTTCTTCTTCATTAAGTAGTCCCAATGAGGCGCAAAGTTGGATAGACGAATGTCGCCGTATATGGCGGACTGTGTCGCAAAGTTGGGTAATCTGTTTGGGAGAGGGTTTCCGTCCGCTCGTAACGAGGGAGAAGCGGTTGATGTCCTGGGCTTCATTATACTGTGCCTGTCGGAGACATTCTTCAGCGGGGAGGAGGTCATAGACTTCGGCTTGCGTCTTGTAGTGGGAAGATTGTGCGCACCATTTGCAGTTTTCGGGGCAGCGTCCCGACTTGGCGTTGATGATGGAGCACAGGTCGAACTCGTGCGAAGCACGCGCGACGGTAATCTCATGTGCGGCGGCGTAAAGCGCCTCGCGGTCGGCGGTATTGGCCAGCCAGGCGGCTTGGTCGGGCGATATGTCTATGCCTGCCAGCACTTGGTCTTTAATTTCTTGAAGTGTCATAAATGTATGATAAGGGATAGTTTGTGCAGCATTCTGCTTACGAAGGGCAACATCGACTACATTGGTATGCAGATGCCCGATACATACTTCGCGTCCTAAGCTCGCAAAAGCGGCATAGTTCTTTCTTCCCCAATAGCGGAAACGGGAAAGAAGGGCACGTGTGGGCTGTATGTGACGTTGTTGCTTCACTGATTTTCTATTTTTGTTCTTTTAAAACGGGGCAAATGTACAAAGATTCTTTGGATAAGCAAGCAAGTTGCCTATTTCTAATACTCCCGCTTTGTTTCCTTTTTCCTGTATTCTTTGCGCAGGTGGAAGTTGAAGCCGACATATACCTGAAGAGTGCCGAACCCATTGTCCAAGGAGAAATTGTTGCGATGATAATTATAGTTCTTTCCGACGAATGAAGTGCCGACAAAATATTTTCCATTGTTATAGACAACGCCTGCCCGAAGCAGAAAATCCAGATTGAACTTACTATACCATGCTTTCCCTTCCTGCGTTTCTGCATCCACATCGGAGGCCTTGTAAGCAATGGCGGGAGTGAGCGACAGACAAGCCAGACAGTTGCGTGCGAATACCCAGTTATAAGCATAGCCGAAACTGATGTTGGCGTTGGTGTATTTTATCTTGTTGACTTTCATGCCGGGATTCATTCTCTCTTGAATATATGCCGGAAGTTGCTGGTAGTCAAAGTCGAGATTATGTTTTGAGATGGAGAACCCGGCTATGAATGTTCCTGCATTGCGCCGTTGGTTGGTGGACTGGCTGAACGCGGCCGGATAAGAAAACTTCCGGTTGTTGAATATATAGTATAAGTTCAGTCCTTTGATGTCTACCTTCAAGCCGCTGAAATCTTCGGAGTAGTCGGAAGGTATTTCATCATAGAAACCTCTGATCTTGTGAATTTTATAATTGTTTCCCGTGCGGCGGTAGAAGATGTCCACGCCTAATTTGGAACTATACAGGCTCAAATCAAACTCTGTCCCTTTGTTTTTCCGGTTTGTTTTGCGGTAAATATCATCAATGTCGACAGACCATCCTAAGAAGATCCATCGCCAGCCGAAATACAATCCTATCTTGTTGTGCGGGTTGGGAGAAAAACTAAGCTTCTGTGGCTGCGGCAATTCACTGGTGACCGAGTAATACTCAAAGTTGCTGAAATGCGTAGCCATCAACGCGTAATTATACCGGTTGGGGCTGATGTAGAGCGTGTCGAAGTCACTGAAATTCATAAATTTTTTAATCGCTCTCTTGAAGGCACTTGGCTTGGGGGTGGTGACAGAATCTTCCTGTATGCTGTCGTTTACGGTTATACCCGCCTTTTCAGACTGTGCCTGCAAGGAGAACGACACTAACAAAGAGATATATAAAACAAGCTGTCTTACCATACGGTTCCTTATAACTGTTGGGAATGTCTTTTGTTTCACGAATGTACGACCTTTCATTGATTTATACTAGTAATCTTCTAAAAAATGTTTTGTTTCCTAAACAATAAACTTCTATGTACTGTTAGTATAACTCGCAAATATATTTAAAGTCACAGAAAATTATGAGAATCTATTTACGTTTATTAGCAGTGTTTCTTTTTGCTTTTTGCAGGAAACATATTGTATGCGGAAGCACAACAGGAAAAACGCGTGACGGGTACGGTGACCTCTGAGGGGAGCCCTTGCCTGGTGTCTCTGTACAATTGAAAGGAGCTTCCTCCGGAACTATTACCGATATTGATGGAAACTATTCTATTGAGGCTCCCGGCTCCGGAACTTTGGTGTTCCGTTTTGTAGGAATGCGCACGGTGGAACAACCGGTCAACAACCGGAGTGTGATTAATATTACGCTGGAAGCGGAAAGTAAGGAGTTGGATGAGGTTATGGTAGTCGCTTACGCTACTGCAAAGAAATATAGCTTTACCGGAGCTGCTTCGACCATGAAAGCAGGGGAAATTGAGAAGTTGCAGACTTCCAGTGTATCCCGTGTATTGGAAGGTACGGTGTCCGGAGTGCAGGCTAGTGCGCGGCAAGCGGTCAGCCGGGAACGGATGCGGAAACCGTATTCGTGGTATCGGCTCTATCAATGCCTCCAGTGCTCCGCTTTATGTGGTGGACGGTGTGCCATTTGACGGTAGCGTCAATGCTATCAACCCAGACGATATCGCTTCGATGACTGTGTTGAAAGATGCGGCTTCGGCTGCTCTGTATGGTTCACGTGGTGCTAATGGGTGATTATCATCACTACCAAGCAAGGAGAACAGAACTCGAAAGCAACGGTGAAAGTGAAGGCTTCGTTAGGAGGTTCCAATCGAGCCGTTCGTGATTATGATCGTGTCAGTACCAATCAATATTTTGAATTGTATTGGGAAGCACTCCTGTAACCGGTATGCCGGAAGTCCGGATTATACTCCGGCGACCGCTGCAGCGCAAGCCTCCAAAGATTTGGTTACCAAATTGATGGGGAGGCGGTCCCAATCCTTATGGTCCGCAATATGCGCAACCGGTGGGCACGGATGGCAAATTGGTGGAGGGTGCACGTCCGTTGTGGGATTCCGATTGGAGCGATGCTATGGAGCAACAGGCACTCCGTACGGAACTGAACCTGAGTGTTTCCGGTGGTGGTAAAGCCAATCAGTATTTCTTCTCTGCCGGTTATCTGAATGATAAAGGAATTGCGCTTGAATCCGGCTATCAGCGTTTCAATATCCGCTCCAACGTTACCAGTGAAATGACTTCCTGGTTGAAAGGGGTGTCAATCTGAGTTTTGCCCATTCCATGCAGAATTATCCGGTTTCTTCGGATTCCAAAACAAGCAACGTGATTACTGCAGGACGTACTATGCCGGGATTTTATCCGATTTATGAAATGAATACCGACGGCAGTTACAAATTGGATGAGAACGGAGACCGTATCTATGATTTCGGCTCTTACCGTCCTTCCGGTTCGATGGCAAACTGGAACTTGCCCGCTACGTTGCCTTTGGATAAGTCGGAACGTATGAAAGATGAAATTTCCGGCCGTACCTTTCTGGAAGCTACGATTATCGAGGATTGAAGTTTAAGACAAGTTTCAATTTCGATTTGATAAACTATAATACTTTGGATTATACGAATCCCAAGATCGGTCCGGCTAAGGAGAACGGGGGAAGTGTCAGTCGGATGAATACCCGTACTTTCTCTTGGACGTGGAATAATATTGCTACGTATGACAAGACGATTGGGGAACATCATTTCAATGTTCTTGCCGGTATTGAGGCGTATTCGTATCGTTACGATGAACTGACTGCGTCACGTTCAAAGATGGCACAACCTGATATGCCGGAACTGGTAGTCGGCTCTCAGTTGACAGGAGGATCGGGATATCGCATTGATTATGCATTGGTGGGGTATCTCACGCAATTGTTATATGATTATCGGAACAAATACTTCTTCTCGGCTTCTTACCGCCGTGACGGTTCTTCACGCTTTGCACCGGAAACCCGTTGGGGAAATTTCTGGTCGTTGGGTACTTCCTGGCGTATCGACCGGGAAGAGTTTATGGCAAGTACTTCCGACTGGCTGTCTGCCTTGACTCTGAAAATGAGCTATGGTGCGCAGGGAAATGATAACCTGGGTACTTATTATGCGAGTAAAGGACTTTATACCATTGTTTCCAATTTGGGAGAAAATGCGTTGGTGTCCGACCGTATGGCTACTCCGAAACTGAAATGGGAAACGAACCTGAACTTTAATGTAGGTATCGACTTCTCCCTGTTTAACAACCGATTTTCCGGTTCATTTGATTTCTTTACGCGTCGTTCGAAAGACTTACTTTATTCCCGTCCGATCGCTCCTTCCTTAGGATACGGTTCTATTGATGAAAATGTAGGCGCCTTGAAGAATACAGGTATAGAAATGGTACTTAACGGAACGGTTATCAATCAGAACGGCTGGGTTTGGAAGCTGGGTATGAACCTGACTCACTATAAGAATAAGGTAACGGAACTTCCATTGAAAGATATGCCGCAGAGTGGAGTAAATAAACTTCAGGTAGGTCGCTCGGTATATGATTTCTATATGAAAGAGTGGGCGGGCGTAGATCCGGACAATGGAAAGCCGTTGTGGTATGCAGATGAACTGGACGCTGATGATAATCCGACGGGCAAACGTGTGACAACGAGTGATTATGCTTCGGCCGATTATTATTATGTCAATAAATCCTCGCTTCCTAAAGTTTATGGCGGTTTTAATACATCACTTTCATGGAAAGGGTTCGACTTGTCTGCTATTTTTGCTTATAGTATCGGAGGGTATATCTATAATCGTGATATAACGATGATTCTACATAACGGTAGCCTGGAAGGACGTGCCTGGTCGACTGAAATCCTAAGACGTTGGACACCGGACAACCGCTACACAGACGTGCCTGCTCTAAGTACGACTTCCAATAACTGGAACTCGGCGTCTACTCGGTTCTTGCAGAATAATTCTTATATGCGGCTGAAAAACCTGACGCTCTCTTACAACCTGCCCAAACCGTGGGTCAGTAAGCTGGCATTGAGCAGTGTCCAGGTGTTTGTGCAAGGGATAATTTATTTACCATTCACAAGAATCAAGGATTGGACCCCGAACAGGGAATTACCGGAATTACCTATTATCGTTATCCGGCTATGCGGACTATTTCCGGAGGTATTAACATTGCTTTCTAAATCAGACTAAATTATGAGAAAAATAAAAATACAATCTATTCTGGCAGCCATTGCCGGACTTCTTCTGGCAACGGGTTGCAGTAGCAGTTTCCTGGATACAGATCCCACAGATGCGGTGAGTTCCGAGAAAGTACCTGTGCCCGAAAATGCGGAGGCGCTTGTGAACGGTGCCTGGTATAATCTGTTTGACTATTCGAGTACTTATGCCAATATCGGTTATCGTGCGCTTCAGTGTCTGGATGACATGATGGCAAGTGATGTCGTTTCCCGTCCGAAATACGGTTTCAATTCTTCGTATCAGTTCGATGACATTGCTATATCTTCAAACAGCAGAACGGAATTTGCCTGGTATCTGATGTATAAAACGATAGATAACTGCAACACGGCTCTTTCCATTAAAGGGATTCGGAAGAATTCCGGAAGGCTCAAGGGCAAGCGTTGGTCCTGCGTGCCTTTTGCTATCTGCACTTGGTGCAACATTATCAGTTCACGTATTTGAAAGATAAAGATGCGCCTTGCGTACCTATTTATACTGAGCCGAGCAATAACACTACCGTTCCGAAAGGGAAATCAACGGTAGCTCAAGTTTACCAACGTATTTTCGAGGATTTGGCTTTGGCGCAGGATTATTTGAAGAATTACGTTCGGAGTGGTGATAACCAGAAGTTCAAACCGGATCTGGCTGTGGTAAACGGACTTTTGGCCCGTGCCTATTTGCTGACCGGGCAGTGGGAGGAAGCTGCAAAGGCTGCCGCATCTGCTCGTAAGGACTATTCATTGATGACGACTACTGCCGAATATGAGGGATTCAATAATATCTCCAATCAAGAGTGGATATGGGGATTTCCTCAAATCCCTTCTCAATCGGATGCGAGTTATAATTTTACTATTTGGATGCGACATACGTCGGAGCTTACAGCAGTTTCATGGCCGATCCTCATTTGAAAGATACTTTTTGTTGAAGGTGACATCCGTTTGCCTTTGTTTCAGTGGATGCGCGAAGGATATTTGGGATATAAAAAGTTCCATATGCGTGCGGACGATACAGCTGATTTGGCGTTGATGCGTGCTGCTGAGATGTATCTGATAGAAGCCGAAGCGAATGTCCGCGACGGTATGGAATTATCTCAGGCTGTGATTCCTTTGAATACGTTGCGCAATGCTCGCGGAGTAGTGGATTATGATGTGGCGGGAAAATCACGGGAAGATGTGATTAATGAAATCTTGCTGGAACGTCGTCGAGAACTTTGGGGAGAAGGCTTTGGGATTACGGACATACTCCGCACTCAGAAAGCTGTAGAACGTACTGCTTTATCAGAAGAAATGCAGAAAACAGAAGTAGACTGTTGGCAAGAAGGAGGTGGATTCGCCAAACGGAATCCATTGGGACATTGGTTCCTCCGTTTCCCGGACACTACGCCATTTACAGCAAATAGTACTTATTACCTGTATGCCATTCCACAAAAAGAAATAAATGCTAATCCTAACTTATAAATAGCTCTCTTAATTTTTTGACTTTAACCTTAACTTGTAGACCGGTATACGTCGCGATGATGCATACCGGTCATTTTTGTATTATTCTGAAAAAAAATGTCTTATCGGGATACTATGTGCGGAATATTTGTACCTTTGTGAACAGATATCTCTTAAAAATAAAATATACATATTAAATAAACTCAGTACGCATGAAAACGAAACACGTAATTACAATATTGATGGTTCTAATCTCTGGTTTGGGAATCGTATCTTGTAATGATGATAATGAACATTACTTCCTTTATCAGATAGATGAAGTCGTTTTTCCCGATCAAGCTATTAGTAGTACTGCCATAAACATAGTAGGTGGCGGTAGTGTCGGAATCACAGGGGGAAAAGCTCCTTATACAGCTGAAATAGAAGATGAACAAATAGCTACGGTGAAGGTCGATGAAGATAGGGTAAGAATATCTCCCGTAAAACTGGGAACGACTAGTCTTATAGTGAAAGATGCGGACGGGTTGACCGTTAAGATTGGAGTTAAAGTGGTGGAATCTGTACAAAGATTTATGAGTAATGCCGTATACGTGAAGATTGAAGATGAAAATGTTAATGAGGCAAACAAAGAGACATTAGAAGAATTAGAGGCTCAAGTCATTGCCGATGGTTTTTTAAAAGCTACCGGATATGTGAGGTTTGTGTATAACACTAAAGATAGCGGTGAAATGACATTGCTTGCGGAAAATACAGCTGGTGCTAAAATAATAACTGCTCCTTTTGAAAAAGTAATTAAGCAGATAGGTGAAGAATCATATTCTGCATTTTTAGTAAACTATGAAGATAGGACACATGAGTTTTACTTAACTGCTCCCGAAAGGCCGGAACCGGATACCCGTTCATTGGGACCTATGCCATGCTGGTTGGTGGAAGATGTGACGGAAATATATAAAGCACAGTATTCGGAACTAGGTTTGACTTCTGTCCGCCGAGTCTGTATTGGTAGCTTAAGCCGTTAAATATCGGCTATAAAGATTCACATCTTATAGAATAAAGTGCCCCTCAAAAGTTCGGATTATAACTTCTGAGGGGCATTTTATTTGGCTTGTTACAATTTTAAAGAAACACTATGGTTGCCAATCAATTTTCTTTTTTCTTCAAATTCGGTAAAAAGAATGTGACCAATCCTAGTAACGGCATATAAGCACAGATATTATATACATATTCAATGCTCGTTTTATCCGCTAAATTACCGAGTACGGCAGATGCTACACCGGCCACTCCGAAAGCAAATCCAAAGAACAGACCTGATATCAGTCCGAGCTTGGTCGGAAGCAATTCCTGTGCGTAAAGTAATATAGCCGGAAAAGCGGAAGAAAGCATTAATCCCACGCAGAAACTAAGAATAACAGTCCACATCAGATTGGCGTGCGGCATGAGTAAACTGAATGGGGCGGCTCCCAGAATAGAAGCCCAAATAACATACTTACGACCGATACGGTCACCGACGGGACCTCCGATTAGCGTTCCGATGGCAGTAGCAACTAAAAAATGAATAGATACAATTGTGATTCCTGTACTGTAACATTGAATTTGTGAATCAGATAAAACGTATAATAACTGGTCAGACTTGCCATATAGATGTATTTCGAGAAGATCAGTATTAATAAGATACCGATAGAAATAGCAGTTTTATCCATAGGTAGGGGAAGATGAACTGGTTTTCTGACACTGACAGTCTGTGCTTTCATCCGGTTTAGATATGATTTATACCATTTGCAGATCGGATACATGACCACGATAGCTGCGACGGCCACAAATGCAAATATGAAAAGATGTTGTCGTCCATAAGGTGCAACCAGCAAAGCTACCAATAACGGCCCTAATGAGCCTCCGAAATTACCGCCTACCTGGAACAGTGATTGGGCGAGTCCGCGTTTTCCGCCGGAAGCAAGGAAGGTGATACGGGAAGCTTCCGGATGAAGTACCGAAGAGCCGATTCCGATTAAGAACACAGATAATAGTATCCAATAGAGATTGTTGGAAAATGCTAAGTTCACTAAACCTACCATTGTGAAACTCATTCCGATAGGCAACGACCATGCAACGGGATATTTATCGAAAATGATTCCGGTAATTGGCTGGAATACCGAAGCTGAAAGCTGATAGACCAATGTGATAAAACCGATTTGTGCAAAACTCAGTCCTAAATCATCTTTAAATAGCGGATAAGCTGCTGAAACAACAGATTGTAAAAGGTCATTGAGACAATGTGAGAGGCTTAATGCTATTAAAATGGAGAACGTAATTTTCCCTACGGGTTGTTCTTGATTTTGTACCATAATACCTATTATCTATTGAAATGTTCCTGAAAAATTGACCGCAAAGGTACATAAACTTTTGCAAAGTAAAGAGAAATATGAGTTTTAAGACTAAGGATTGTAAATTGTGGTTAATTCATTTTTCATTGGCTGAACTATTCTTTGCACTTACTGTTGTTACCTTAAAAAGGAGGATTATATGGGCTTTATTTGGTATATCATTATTGGTATTGTGGCTGGATTTCTTGCTGGTAAAATAATGCGTGGCGGAGGTTTTGGGCTTATCATAAATCTATTGCTTGGTATTCTTGGAGGTGTGTTAGGCGGTTGGGTGTTTGCACTTTTCGGCCTTGCAGCTTCGGATTGATTGAAGTCTGATTACTTCCACAGTAGGTGCTGTCCTGGTGTTATGGATTGCTTCGTTGTTCTCGAAATCTCGATGAGTAGTAGTATTTTATATAATTTATTAATCTAAAAAATGAACTTAATTATGGAATGTAGACATGGTAATTTTGGATTGGACTCGGAATCGGGTCAATTCTAGGTGCGGTAGCTTATCGCCTCTCACGTACCGCAAAAGCAAAACAATTGGAGAATGACATTTATGATGCGATTCATCGTATAGGTCGTGATGCGGAAGCGGCAGCCGCTTGTGCTGAAAAAAAGCAATGAATTTGGGAGTTAAAGCTGTGGAAACCGGAGCTGACATCGCCAATAAAGTAGCGGAGGAAGCTGATAAGGTAGCTGGTAAGGTAAAGGATAAATGGGAAAAATAAGAAAATCAGGATTGGTAATCGGCTTCATTTAAGTTGATTACCAGTCTCTTATGATGGTCAACTGCTGTCTGTATAAATTGAATATTAGTTGTGTGTCCGTGCACACTTTACACGTTTCATCTTTCTTCTCAGTCTTTTCTGAGGGTAAAACTCCCTCTTTTTATACTTCTCTTTCCTTTGGAATATACTTTTTATTAATTATTCTGTTGTATTTTTATGTTTAACAACATGAATGTATTTCTTTGTTTCTTGTTAAATATTTGAATATTAGCGGTATATCTTCTTTATTCTGTAGTGGTGTGTGCGCACACACTATTGCATGATTCAATAATTCATTTTACTTTTGTCAGCGAAAAACAAGATACTTCTTATTATATGGATAAAGAATTCTCAAATATTCGTATTGTAGACATCGCTAAAATGGCTGGTGTCTCTGTCGGTACGGTAGACCGGGTTATTCATAATCGTGGACGGGTATCTGAGGAAAACAGAAAGAAAGTACAGGCTATTTTAGAGATGGTTCACTACCAGCCCAATCTTATGGCGCGGTCATTAGCCTCTAAAAACAGTATCATTTTGTTGCCATTATTCCGTCTTTTACTCAAGGAGAATACTGGGAAGCTATTTCGGAAGGTATTGACAAAGTAGCTGCGGAAATGGAAACATATAATATAACTATTACCAAGTCTTTTTTTCAACCAATATAACAACAAGACTTTTGATGATATCACCCGTAATTTATTGGATGAGAAGGTGGATGGGGTGTTAATAGCCACATTGTTTACAGATTCTGTGATTCGTCTTTCGCAGGAGTTGGACAGAAACGAGATTCCTTATGTTTATGTCGATTCTAATATTGAAGGGCAACATCAATTGGCTTATTTCGGTACGGAATCATACGATGCGGGAGTCATTGCAGCCCGATTGCTGACGGATCGGCTTTCGCCCACCTCAGATATTTTGATGGCACGGATTGTTCATAGTGGTAAGAACGATTCCAATCAGGGTAAGAACCGTAGAGATGGATTTTGTTATTATCTGAAGGAGGTCGGATTCTCCGGAAAGTTGCATGAAGTGGAATTGAAAATCAGTGATTCGGTATATAATTTTGCCAAGCTCAATGAAATATTCGAGTTAAATCCTGGTATAAAAGGGGCTATTATATTCAACTCCACCTGCTACATTTTGGGAAATTACTTGAAGACGAGAGGGATGCAAGCGGTAAAACTGGTAGGTTACGACCTCATCGAGAGAAATACCCAATTACTCTCCGAAGGTGTGATAACCGCATTGATTGCGCAGCGTCCTGAAAGACAGGGGTATGAAGGAATCAAGTCGCTATGCAATTATTTGTTATTCAAGCAAAAATCGGAAAAGGTGAACTTAATGCCGATTGATATTCTCTTGAGAGAAAATCTGAAGTATTATCTGAACAATAAACTATAAACATATAAATTTTAGAACTATGAATGAATTATTTAACGTAAAAGGCAAAGTAGTTGTTATTACCGGTGGAGCTGGTATTTTAGGTAAAGGTATTGCTGCGTATCTCGCAAAGGAAGGCGCAAAAGTGGTTGTGCTCGACAGAAGTGAAGAAGCTGGAAAAGCATTGGTAGAAAGTATCAAGGCAGAAGGAAACGAAGCTAAGTTCCTTTATACGGATGTAATGGACAAAGAAGTTCTGGAAGGCAACAAAGTGGAAATAATGAAAGCGTATGGACGCATTGATGTTTTGTTGAATGCTGCCGGTGGTAATATGGCAGGTGCTACAATCGCACCGGACAAGACATTCTTTGACTTGCAGATTGACGCATTCAAGAAAGTAGTGGATTTGAATCTGTTCGGTACAGTATTGCCTACAATGGTATTTGCTGAAGTCATGGTTGAACAGAAAAAGGGTTCTATCGTAAACTTCTGTTCTGAATCGGCTCTTCGTCCGTTGACCCGTGTCGTAGGTTACGGTGCAGCGAAAGCAGCGATCGCTAACTTTACCAAATATATGGCTGGTGAACTGGCTTTGAAATTCGGTAATGGTCTGCGTGTAAACGCTATCGCTCCCGGATTTTTCCTGACAGAACAGAACAGAACATTGTTGACGAATCCGGATGGTTCACTGACTGACCGTTCTAAGACTATTCTTGCGCATACTCCGTTCAATCGTTTCGGTGAACCGGAAGACCTTTACGGAACCATTCATTATCTGATTAGTGATGCCTCTAACTTCGTAACAGGTACAGTAGCTGTTATCGATGGTGGATTTGACGCATTCTCAATCTAATTTTAACTTTTAATTTTTATTTAGCAATATGTATTTATGTGAACAAACTTGGCGCTGGTACGGTCCTAATGATCCGGTGAGCTTATGGGATATTAAGCAAGCAGGCGCTACCGGAATTGTAAATGCCTTGCATCATATCCCGAACGGAGAAGTATGGACTGTCGAAGAAATCATGAAGCGCAAGCAGATGATTGAAGAAGTAGGACTTACATGGTCTGTTGTAGAGAGTGTACCCGTACACGAACATATCAAGACGCAGACCGGCGATTTCATGAAGTATATTGAGAATTATAAGGAAAGTATCCGTAATCTGGCAAAATGTGGAGTAATGGTAGTTACTTATAACTTTATGCCTGTATTGGACTGGACACGTACGGACCTTGCCTATACAATGCCGGACGGCTCTAAAGCACTCCGTTTTGAAAAGGCGGCTTTCATAGCTTTCGATCTTTTCATCTTGAAACGTCCGAATGCGGAAAAAGACTACACTCTGGAAGAAATAGCTAAGGCTAAAGCCCGTTTCGAGCAAATGAGCGAGGATGATAAGAAACTGCTGGTTCGCAATATGATTGCCGGACTGCCCGGTTCGGAAGAAAGTTTTACAGTGGAACAGTTCCAGGAAGCTTTGGACCGTTATAATGATATTGATGCAGAAAAACTTCGTTCCAACTTGATTTTCTTCTTGAAAGAAATTGCGCCTGTGGCTGATGAGGTGGGAGTGAAGCTGGTGATTCATCCGGATGACCCTCCTTATACAATTTTAGGTTTACCGCGTATTCTAAGTACAGAAGAAGATTTCAGAAAACTGATTGAAGCCGTACCTAATGAGTCCAACGGTCTTTGTTTGTGTACAGGCTCTTTCGGTGTGCGTGCCGACAATGACCTTGCAGGTATGATGGAGCGTTTTGGCGACCGTGTGAACTTCGTACACTTGCGCAGTACACAACGTGACGAGGAAGGAAACTTCTACGAAGCTAATCACTTGGAAGGAAATGTAGACATGTACAACGTAATGAAGGCTCTTATTCTTTTACAACAGCGTCGTAAATGCTCTATCGCTATGCGTCCCGACCACGGACATCAAATGATTGATGACTTGAAAAAGAAAACGAATCCGGGATATTCTTGCCTGGGCCGTCTTCGCGGATTGGCTGAACTTCGCGGCTTGGAAATGGGTATTGCAAAATCTATCCTCTAATCGAAGTACATAGTTAGCACTTTATTATCAAACACTACGGCTATTATTGATTGAAATAATAGTTGTAGTGTTTTTTATTTGCCTTCTTCCGCTTCTATCGTATCATCATAAGTTAATCCGTGAATAGCCGTTGTCCATTGTGTATTGTAATTGGGAGCAGGATGGATTGTTCGTGTAAAAATATTCATTATTAGAGAAAAGCCTTACCTTTGTAAGGGATTGAACATTTTTATTTAATGGATTGAACATTTTTGCTCAAGTGAATAAACATTTTATAGATGATGGGATATAAAAGAGAACAATATTCAGAAGTGATGGCACGCATTAATGAACCTCGCGGAAAATGCAGGTTATTGTTGGGCCACGCCAAGTGGGTAAGTCCACATTGATTGGTCAAGTCCTTGAAGTCTGCAATATGCCTTATGACAGTTATTCGGCTGATGATGTCGTAGGTGCATCTGCAGACTGGCTGGCAGGTGTATGGCAGACAGCTCGTATGCGTATGGACATACGTGGGGAAGGGAAACGCCTATTGGTGGTAGACGAAATACAAAAGATAAATAACTGGAGCGAGACTGTAAAGGCTGAATGGGACAGAGATACCCGTGAAAAACGTGAACCCATAGTCGTATTATTGGGGTCATCACGCATGTTAATCGAAAAGGGACTCACCGAATCATTGGCCGGCAGATATGAGCTAATTCGGCTGACACATTGGACTTTCCCTGAAATGAGAGAATGCTTCGGTTGGAATCTCTACCAATATGTCTATTTTGGTGGGTATCCGGGCGCAGCATCTTATATCACCGATGAGCGTCGTTGGCGAAACTACGTCAAAGACTCTTTTGGTTGAACCATCCATCTCGAAGGATGTGCTGATGGATACAAAAATCATGAAGCCACAACTACTCCGCCAACTGTTTGAACTCGGTAGTAGTTATAGTGGCGAGCTACTGTCTCTTACCAAAGTGGCCGCTCAGCTTCAAGATGTAGGCAATGTCACCACGCTGGCTAGTTACCTCCATTTTGGGATGAATGTGGTTTGCTGTGTGGTTTACAGAAATATGCCGAAGACGATGCTCGCAAATACAACTCAATTCCTAAATTTCAAGTCCATAACAACGCTTTGCGCAACGTGTATGCTGATAAGGACTTCACGGAAATGGCTGAAGATCCTAAAGCTTGGGGGCATTATGTAGAATCAGCAGTTGGTGCCTATATTGTAAGTCAGGCACAGATTTGTGATTACAAGGCTTATTATTGGCGTGATAGCCACGATGAAGTTGACTTTGTGCTTCATAGAAGAGGCAAGACAATCGCCATCGAGGTTAAAAGCGGAAGACGAACCACCAACAATGGCTTGCCTAAATTTGAAAAAGCTTATCATCCGTATAGGGCCTTTGTGGTCGGTTCCGGAGGCTTATCCTTTGAAGAGTTCCTATCAATAGATTTGAATTTACTCTTCAAGTAGGCGTATAACAAAAATTTGCCCATTCAAAAAAGAAAGAGACTTACCAGTCATCGGGTAGGTCTCTCGTTTTCCTCCTACTCGATTTTGTTTTTTCGGTTCGGGAATGATAAGCAAAGCTATTTGTGCGCAAGCTTCAGCATCTGCCAATGCGTGGTGATGGTTGGTCAGGTCATATCCGCACCGGGCGGCTACTGTGTGTAATTGATGATTCGGGAGTTCTTTTCCAAACACTTTTCTTGAGGCGCGGCAGGTGCAATAGAATTTATATGGAGGATAAGTCATTCCATACAGTTCATGAACCGCACGAAGGCAACCCTCATCAAAAGGGCTGTTGTGAGCTACCAGTGGCAAACCGTCTATCAGCGGTTTGATTTCCGCCCATACTTCTGGAAAATCATCCGCTTCTATCGTGTCATCGTACGTGAGTCCGTGGACAGCTGTCGTCCATTGGGTATAGTAGTTGGGGGCAGGACGAATCAAACGATAGATTTTGTTTATAATCTTTCCTTCCTTTACAATGACAACACCAACACTGCATACGCTAGTACGTTTGCCGTTGGCTGTTTCAAAGTCGATAGCAGCAAAATTCCTCATTTATTTTTTTATTTTGAGATACAAATGTATGAATTAGAATTTATTCTCTCTATATTTGTTTGCAAAATATATCCATGTATACAGAATATCAGCCCTCTCATCTACTTGTTCCCTATATTGATAACTATTGGGAGTTTAAGGGTAATCCGGATTATGGTATGCGCATCCATATTCTGCCGGATGGTTGTACCGATTTTATATTTACGCTGGGAGAGGTGGCTAATGCTGTTGAAGAAGGGAGTCTGATTATGCAACCCTATCGTTCCTATTTTGTAGGACCTATGACAAAATATTCGGAACTCGTCACTTATGCAGAATCGGTTCATATGTTTGGCGTTCGTTTTTTACCTTGCGGGCTCTCTTGTTTTACAAACCTGCCTTTGCATGAGTTTGTGAATAGTAGAATCAATGCCAATGAGATGAAGGCTGTTTTTGATGATACTTTTATTGAAAGATTGTGTGAGCAGAAGCATATTGCAGATCGAATACGAGTAGTGGAGGAATATTTGCTGGCATATTTGGCGCGCCATTATCAGCCTGCAGATTCGCACGTCGCTATGGCAGTGAACATGATTAATCATTCCAAAGGAAAACGTTCAGTTCGCAGCTTGATGGATGACGTCTGTTTGTGTCAGCGTCATTTTGAGAGAAAATTCAAGCATTATACCGGATTTACTCTAAAGAATACAGTCGTATTGTCAAATTTAAGAATGCTGTGGAATTATTGAGAACCACAACATCAGCCAATTTGTTGACTACGGCAGTTGATGCAGGATACTATGATTTAGCGCATTTTTCAAAAGAGATTAAGTCGATGTCCGGCAATACTCCTGCGTCTTTTCTTTCCCTTACTGTTCCGGAAGAAACCACACTTACTTATATCGAACCACAAAGATAGATTAGGTAAAAGTCGCTTTTTTACAATAGAATGGGAAGATATGCCGTTACCTTTGCAAGATTAATAAAAAACAATCAATTTATGACCACAAAAACAATGAAAGAGAAAGCAACAGAATTGTTGCAGAGATGTGAAGTAGTTACCCTTGCTTCTGTGAATAAAGAAGGTTATCCCCGTCCTGTGCCGATGAGCAAAATCCTGGCAGAAGGAATTTCCACTATCTGGATGTCTACCGGAGCAGATTCATTAAAAACAATTGATTTCTTATCGAATCCGAAAGCAGGATTATGCTTTCAGGATAAAGGAGACAGCGTGGCGTTAACGGGGAAAGTGGAAGTTGTAACTGACGAAAAGATGAAGCAGGAACTTTGGCAGGACTGGTTTATCGATCATTTTCCCGGTGGTCCCACTGATCCCGGCTATGTCTTGTTGAAATTTGAATCGAATCACGCAACTTATTGGATTGAAGGAATATTTATCCATAAGAAACTCGACTAATTCTACTCGGGGAGATAGGAATAGCGGTTAACGAGGCTGTTCGAGAACAGCCTCGTTATTCATTTAGAATTCAAATTTTTCCAATTTCATTTCAGCCAATTTCTGAATGATACCTACATATTGAGCGAAATGAGGAGATTTTTCGTGTGCTGCCAATACTTCGGCATTCTGCCAAGTTTCGCAAATCATGAAAACGTCAGGACGCGTGCTGCTTTCGAAAGTATCATAAGCAATGCATCCTTCTTCTTTTAAAGAACAGGCAGTCAGTTCTTTTGCCGCTTTTATCGCTTCTTCGCGGTTGGATTCGTTTACACGAACAAAAACATTTAATCTGATCATAGTTTTTTTTATTAAATAGTTAGAATTTACTTTATCACGTTCTTGTGAATAAATCACGGGCAAAGATAACATTTTTGTGTATTTCCTAATTGTTTGTTCTTCAAAATTTACTACTCTTTGTCTGACGCCAAAGACAATAATAACATATTCCAAGCCTTTATCCCCATGAGATAAGGAAATTCTTGTGTCTGAGTGATTCTGACATTAACTTCCGGTAGTACACAATTGCCGATTCGAATATGAAACAGATGCACAGTGAGACTGTCGTTTACTGTATTCTCCTTTAGTTGCCTTATGGTTTCTTCTCCGCCTATTTCTTCGGTTGTCAGTACTCCCGCTTCATGCCATGCTAATACACCTTGCGGAGAGACAGTGAATTCACTATCTTCATCTGATAGTTGAAAACAGGTTTTACTACCGTTCACTATGACAGATACAAGTTTTCCTTTATCAGTAATTTCCATAGGAAGTTCGAGCGTCTTATCTTTTCCCTGAAAGGTATATACAGGGTGTTTATTCGATTCAATAGCCCGGATTTCCGACATAACTTTCGCTGTTTTTATTTTCTCTCGATGTTCTCTTATACGTCCGTTACGAGATTTGCATCTGAAGAGTATCAGCAGACATAGAAGTAAAATGAATATGAGTACAGAGACTAAGTAATCTTTGCATTTTTCTCGGAGTCTATTTAGAGAGGAAGAAGATTTTCTCATTGTTGTTGCTTTTAAATCACCCGATGTTGCAGCACCAGATATGAAAGGCTTATTTCCCATAAGCCTCAACTGTTAATTCAAGCAAAGATAAGTAATATCTCTATTACTAACCATGTTTTTGCTTAAAACTTAATGGTTGTATCTCATAAAGTTATATCTTTGTATGCGATGAATTAATCGTCTGACAGTTGTTGTACTTTCGTCTGACAATTGTTATCTTTTCGTCTTACAATTGTCATACGAAAAGATACAGTTGTCAGACGATTAATTTTATATAGACTGATGATTAAAGTTTAATGAATAGAGATTAAATCTATGCAGTAGAAGTAATAAATGTATGAACTAATAAAAAATATGCTTATGAGTGCCCAATATGATTTGTATGAAACGCCGGATCCTGCTAATACCGGTGAACAAAAGCCACTACACGCCCGTATCGTTCCAAACGGAACCTACTCGAAAAAGAGTTTCTGGAACGTGTGTCCCGTTCTTCCCAGACTTTTTAATTATAATGTTATAGATGCGGTGGTAGGAGTGGTGATAGACGAACTGGCTGAGGCTCTATCAGAAGGATATACCGTCGAACTTGGCGAACTCGGGCATTTTAGCATCTCTTTGAAATGTACGCATAAAGTAATGACTAAACGTGAGATTCGTGCCGAATCAATCTGTTTTGATAATGTGCATTTGCGCACTTTCAAAGAGTTCAAAAGGAAGATTAAGCGTGAAATAGAGTTGGAACGTGTGGACAAATCCAAACACTCTTCTCAAAAAAGTGGAATTTTCTATGGAGCAACGCCAACAGCTTTTACAGGAATTTCTAAAGAAAAATGGTGGTATTACCCGATTGGAATATAGTAGCCTGACCGGACTTTCCCGACTGAAAGCAATAGATGATTTGAATACTTTCATTGAGAAAGGGATTCTTCGTAAACGTGGAGCTGGAAGAACCGTGTTTTATGTTTGGCAACAAGAGTAATAACAATCAATTCAAAGATTTCTTCTTGTTATTGCTAACAATTTTGTACCTTTGTTTGTCTATAGAAAAACAGTAGGATTATGGCAAGTATAACAATTCCTTATGCAGTAGCAGATTTCATAGAAATGCGTGAACGTGGTTTCTATTACGTAGATAAGACCCAATATATAGCTAAGCTTGAAGATTATAAGGCTCCTGTATTTCTGCGTCCCCGTCGCTTTGGGAAGAGTTTGTTAGTCTCTACTCTAGCTTGCTATTATGACCGTACGAAAGCGCATCGGTTTGAAGAATTGTTTGGTGACACGTGGATTGGAAACCATCCGACAAAAGAACATAACCGTTATATGATAATCCGTTATGACTTCTCCGCAATGGTAATGTCAGACCATATTCAAGGGCTGGCACAGAATTTTAATGACTTGAATTGCGGTCCGGTAGAAGTAATGGTAGCACATAATCGTGATTTGTTTGGTGATTTTGAATTTAGCAATCGTGGCGATGCATCTAAAATGCTGGAAGAAGTGCTTACTTACGCCCGCTCTCACGAATTGCCTAAAGTCTATATTTTGATTGATGAATATGATAATTTCACCAATCAATTACTTACTGCCTATAATGATCCACTCTATGAAGAAGTTACTACTAATGACAGCTTTCTGCGTACTTTTTTAAAGTAATTAAAAAGGTATTGGTGAAGGTAGTATCCGTACTTGTTTTTGTACAGGTGTGCTGCCTGTCACTATGGATGATTTGACTAGTGGATATAATATTGCAGAGATATTGACTCTTGAGCCTAATTTCCTGAATATGCTTGGGTTTACATACGAAGAAACTGAAACATATCTACGTTATGTGCTTGATAAGTATTCTACAGGACAGGATCGCTTTGACGAAATATGGCAACTAATAGTGAGTAACTATGATGGTTATCGTTTCCGTCCGAATGGAGATCGGTTATTCAATGCCACTATCCTTACTTACTTCTTCAAGAAATTTGCAGCCAATGCCGGTAGTATTCCGGACGAATTGGTAGATGAAAATCTACGTACTGACATTCATTGGATTCGTCGGTTGACTCTTTTCGCTGGATAATGCGAAAAAGCGATGTTGGATGCATTGGTAATTGACAATGAATTGCCTTATAATGTGGCTGATCTTGCTAGTAAGTTTAATAAGAAAAAGTTTTTTGATAAAGAGTTTTATCCCATTAGTTTGTTTTATTTGGGAATGACGACGTTGAAGGATAAATTTGTAACCACATTGCCTAATATGACGATGCGTAGTGTATACATGGACTACTATAATCAACTGAACAAAATAGAAGGCAATGCACAACGTTATGTTCCTGTGTATCGGCACTATGATTCCAATCGAAGCTTAGAACCACTCGTTCAGAATTATTTCGAACAATATTTGGGACAATTTCCAGCACAAGTTTTTGATAAGATCAATGAAAACTTTATCCGGTGTTCTTTCTACGAACTGGTATCGCGTTATTTAAGTAGTTGTTATACCTTTGCCATCGAACAGAATAATTCTGTAGGCCGATCAGACTTTGAAATGACCGGTATTCCCGGTACAGATTACTATACGGATGATCGTGTGGTCGAATTTAAATATTATCGTATGAAAGAAGCTGAAAAGATGCTTGCGCTTTCCGAGCCTCTTCCCGAGCACGTGGAACAGGTGAAAAGATACGGTGAAGACACTAAGAAAAAGTTTCCTAATTATAATGTACGGACATATGTGGTGTACATTTGTGCTAATAAGGGATGGAAATGTTGGGAAGTATGAGACTTCGTTGTTTTGCGGTTACTCTGCTGATGTATATCTGTAATTCGGGTATCTTTCTCTGTAATTTGTCTACATTCGATATACTTTTATTTCCATATTTTTGCAAAGTGAATCATTGATAAAAGGATTCGGAAAATATAAAATAGTAAAGTTATGGCTAAAAAAGTTCTGATACTTTCGTCCAGTCCACGCAGAGGTGGAAATTCGGACGTACTTTGTGATGAGTTTATGAAAGGTGCTCTTGAAGAGGGTAATGAAGTGGAAAAGATTTTTCTGAAAGATAAGACGGTAAATCCTTGTACGGGGTGCAGTGTTTGCAGTATGTACGGAAAACCTTGTCCGCAGAAAGACGATGCGGCTGAGATTGTGGAGAAGATGATTGCCGCCGATGTCATCGTAATGGCAACACCGGTTTATTTTTATACTATGTGCGGACAAATGAAGATAATGATCGATCGCTGCTGCGCACGGTATACGGAAATAAGCAACAAGGAATTTTATTTTATCATTGCGGCAGCTGAAAATAGTAAAGCGATGATGGAACGCACTATTGATGGTTTTCGTGGGTTCCTCGATTGTCTGGAAGCACCGCAGGAAAAAGGGGTTGTCTATGGGGTAGGTGCTTGGAAAGTAGGGGAGATTAAAGATACTCCACATATGAAGGAAGCCTACGAAATGGGGAAAACGTATTTGACGAAAACCAATTATTTTAGTAGATAATAGTCTGGATTGTTTGTTCTGCTACGGAATTGTTATAATTTTGTGGCAGAACTTTTGTTCATGTGCAATATCTATCTAAAAGTACATTATTATGAATTATAAAATAACCACTCTGGTGGAGAATTGCGTTTATGGGCGCAAGCTACAGGCAGAGCATGGGCTTTCTCTTTATATTGAAACGGCAGAACATAAATTACTCTTTGATACAGGTGCATCGGATTTATTCATTAGCAATGCCCGTCTGCTTCACATCGACTTGCGGGAAGTAGACTATCTGATACTCTCTCATGGGCATAGTGACCATACGGGAGGTTTGCGCCATTTTCTGGAATTGAATACCATTGCAACAGTTGTGTGCAAGCGTAGCATTTTCTTACCTAAATTTAAGGATGATCGTGAAAATGGAATTAAGCATACCGAAACGTTCGACTTATCCCGTTTTCGCTTTATTGACCAGCGGACGGAATTGCTTCCGGGAGTTGTCTTGTTTCCCTCTATAAAAATCGAAGATAAGGAAGATACTCATTTTGAACGGTTCTTTGTTCAACAAGATGACGGCAATAAGATTCCCGATACTTTTGAGGATGAACTGGCGGTGGCGCTGGTCAGCGATGAAAGTTTCTCTGTGCTGAGTGCCTGTTCCCATCGAGGAATCACTAATATATTGCGAACGATACGGAACGCATTTTCCGGTCTCCCTTGTGAGCTGCTTTTGGGCGGTTTTCATATCCATAATGCGGAAGAGCAAAAATATCATGTGATTTCAGATTATCTCCAACGGTATATGCCTCGTCAGATAGGAGTGTGCCATTGTACGGGAGTAGACAAGTACGCTTTTTTCTGTAAGGATTTTGGTGACAGGATATTTTATAATCACACAGGAAGAGTTATTTAGAAGGACTGTTTTAGACATAAATATAGACTAATTAAATATGAAGAAACTTATCACTTGTTTATCGTTTGCGCTGGCCGCAGTATCCGTCGGCTATGCTGCTGTAACTCCTTTATGGATGCGCGACGCGCGTATTTCGCCCGATGGAAGCGAAATAGTCTTTTGCTATAAAGGCGATATCTACAAAGTATCCGCACAAGGAGGAACTGCCGTCCAATTAACAACACAAGCCTCTTATGAAGCCAATCCGGTCTGGTCGCCCGATGGAGAGCAGATTGCTTTTTGCCAGCGACCGCAATGGGAATTTTGACCTTTTTATTATGTCTGCCGATGGAGGTGCTGCCCGGAGACTGACTTATCATTCTGCTTCGGAAATTCCCTCCACCTTTACACCGGATGGGAAGTATGTGCTTTTTTCCGCTTCCATTCAAGATCCGGCAACCAGTGCATTGTTTCCTACAAGTGCTATAACGGAACTGTATAGAGTGCCTGTCGAGGGGGGAATACCGAACAAGTCTTGGGTACTCCTGCCGAATGGGTTTGTTTTGACAAGGCCGGGAGTAATTTCCTTTATCAGGACCGTAAAGGGTTTGAAGACGAATGGAGAAAACACCATACGTCATCCATCGCAAGAGATATCTGGCTGTACGATACTCAAACAGGAGAACATACTAATCTGACGAACCGCGACGGGGAAGACCGTAATCCGGTTTACGCTCCTGACGGAAGTCTGTGTATTTTCTGAGCGAACGTAATGGAGGTTCATTCAATGTATATTCTTTCCCATTGAATGCTCCGCAGCAAGTGAAGCCTGTAACGACTTTCCGTACTCACCCGGTGCGTTTTCTCTGTCAGTGATAAGGGAACCTTGTGCTATGCATACGATGGGGAACTTTATACGCAACTGCCGAACTCCCGTCCGCAAAAGGTGAAAGTGGAACTTGTCCGTGATGATGACAAGGATATCGCATCATTCAGATTCTCACAGGGAGCTACTTCCGCCTGTGTTTCTCCGGATGGCAAGCAGGTAGCGTTCATCGTTCGTGGCGATGTTTTCGTTACGTCAACTGATTATCCGACAACTAAGCAGATAACCAATACACCTGCCGGAGAATCGGGCCTTTCGTTTGCTCCGGACAATAGGACGTTGGTGTATGCCAGCGAACGGACAGGCAACTGGCAACTGTATATGGCAAAGATTACACGTAAAGAAGATCCTAATTTTCCCAATGCAACTCTTATTGAGGAAGAGGTGTTACTCCCCTCTAAAACAGTGGAACGCAGATATCCGCAATATTCTCCGGATGGGAAGGAGATTGCCTTTATCGAAGACCGCAACCGTCTGATGGTACTCAATCTGGAGACGAAGAAAGTACGTCAGGTGACGGATGGATCTACATGGTACAATACAGGGGGCGGGTTTGATTATGAATGGTCGCCGGACGGCAAATGGTTTACGTTGGAATTTATAGGAAACCGTCATGATCCGTATTCTGATATCGGTATTGTCAGTGCGCAAGGAGGAGCAATCACTAATCTGACAAATAGCGGTTATATGAGCGGTTCTTCGCGTTGGGTACTTGACGGGAACGCTGTTCTTTTCCAAACGGAACGCTACGGGATGCGTGCCCACGCTTCGTGGGGTTCACAACAGGATGTTATGTTGGTATTCCTGAACCAGGATGCATACGATCGTTATCGGTTGAGCAAGGAGGATTTCGAATTACTCAAAGAGTTTGAAAAGGAACAGAAGAAGGCGAAAGAGAAAGACGAGAAGAAAAAGAATGAAAAGAAAAAGGACGCCGGTAAAGATAAAAAGAAAGATGGAGATAAAGATGGAGACAACGGTAAGTCCGACAAAGATAAGGAAAGTAAAAAGAGATTGTAGTAGAGTTGAAAGGTATTGAGGACCGCATTGTCCGCTTGACACCCAATTCTTCGGATTTAGGTAGCGCCATTGTCTCGAAAGACGGAGAGAACCTCTACTATTTTTCTGCTTTTGAAGGTGGTTATGACCTTTGGAAAATGAATCTTCGTGAAAAGGAGACAAAGCGTCTGCATAAGCTCAATACCGGTTGGGTTTCCTTATCTATGGATAAAGATGGAAATATATTCTTGTTGGGCAGTAGGAATATGCAGAAGATGGATGCAAAGTCGGATGCGTTGAAACCGATTAGTTATCAAGCGGAGATGAAGATGGATTTGGCTGCCGAACGGGAAGCTATGTTTGACCATGTATATAAGCAACAGCAGAAACGCTTCTATAACTTGAATATGCACGGAGTGAATTGGGATGAGATGAGTGCGGCTTACCGTAAGTTCCTTCCTCATATCGACAATAACTATGATTTTGCCGAATTGCTGAGTGAGTGGCTGGGCGAGTTGAATGTATCCCATACCGGAGGCCGTTATTTTGCCAACGGTAAGGGAGATGTTACTTCTAATTTGGGGCTTTTGTTCGATTGGGAATATCGGGGAAAAGGCATGAGAATTGCTGAAGTGATAGAGAAAGGTCCGTTTGATCATTCCCGTACCAAAGTAAAGGAAGGATGCATTATTGAGAAAATCAATGGACAGGAAATTTCTCAGGAAAATGATATTACTGTTTTGCTGAACAACAAAGCAGGCAAGAAAACATTGATTTCACTATACGATCCGCAGAGTAAAGAGCGTTGGGAAGAGGTGGTTATGCCTATTTCCGGTGGACGTTTAAACGGACTGTTGTATAACCGTTGGGTAAAACAACGTGCTGCGGAAGTGGAAAAATGGTCGAACGGAAGATTGGGATATGTGCATATACAGTCTATGGGTGACGGAAGTTTCCGTACTGTCTATTCTGATATTCTGGGTAAATATAACAACTGTGAGGGGATTGTCATCGATACTCGTTTCAACGGTGGAGGCCGACTGCATGAAGATATTGAAATTTTGTTCAGCGGGCAGAAATATTTTACGCAGGTAGTACGTGGGCGTGAAGCTTGTGATATGCCGAGCCGTCGTTGGAATAAACCTTCCATTATGTTGCAATGTGAAGCGAATTACTCGAATGCGCACGGTACTCCTTGGGTATATAAATACCGGAATATCGGCAAGCTCGTTGGTATGCCTGTACCGGGAACGATGACCAGTGTTTCTTGGGAGACTTTGCAGGATCCTTCGTTAGTATTCGGTATTCCTATTGTCGGTTATCGTTTGGCTGACGGTAGCTATCTGGAAAATTCTCAGTTGGAGCCTGATATTAAGGTGGCTAATAGTCCGGAAACTGTTGTAAAGGGTGAGGATATACAATTGAAGGCAGCAGTTGACGAATTGTTGAAAGAGATTGATAGTAAAAGAAATAGATTCGCTATAGATGAGGGTGTACCATAATTCATTATGACACACCCTTATTCTTTTATATAGTTAATGGTTCCGGTTTATTCTTCCAGATTGTTCATTCATTCTTCTTTATTTTTCTTTCCTAGTCCTAAAAGGCCGAAAATGAAATCTTTCAGATAGCTTATTATGCCGATGACTACTAAAGCGGCAAATCCATAGAAAAGAATACTGCCACCCCATTTGTCCCAAAATGTAGGAGTGGGGATAAGGCTGTTCAGTTCTTCCACATTCAAGTCTTTTTTAATGACTTCTGCGTATTCGTCTGAAATTTCATAATAAGTGTCGGGCTTCGATTCTGAGAAGAGTACTAAAGTACGTTTTCCGTCTTCTTCGATGTACCCTAAATCCAAATGAGCGCCTTCATCTGTTTTGTAATAAGAACTATCCGGAAGAGCGGCAACTTTCGGGATACTGTTGTCTACCGGAATTCTGATTTTCATACGTGCTTCGGCATTGCTCACGAAAAGTCCGGCAATGACAGTCAGGATAAATAGAAATTTTTTCATAATCATAAAATATAAAGATTTAATAATGTGTAGTTGTTAGTCGCAATCACAATTAATCTGTTTTTGTGTTCCAAAGATAAATGAAAAATATGAAAACCAAACAATTGTTTTGTTTTTTATTTGATTGAATAGTTGAAAAATAAGAATAGGTTGATGTATACTGTCTGTTATGACAATTACATCAACCTATAAGAGTATAATAGTGAATTGGTAGTATGCTTTATCTGATAAGTGCAGTGATATCTTCTACAATCTGTTCATCCGTCAGGTGATTGGCACGAAGAAATTCCTGTAGATCATAACGGTCTACAAATTCTTTTTTGGCTCCGTAATTGAGAACTTTCATGTCGGAAGTGCCATAATAGCGGCTAATCTTTTCGCCGAATCCACCATCCAAGACACCATCTTCTAACGTGATTACTAATTCATGGTCGGCTTTCAGCTCATTCATGAGCTCGCTGTCTATTCCGGTGATGTAACGCGGATTGATGAGTGTCACGTCAATATTTTCTTTTTCTTTTAGGAGTGATGCGACCGACTGTCCTAATCCATAGAATGAGCCTAAAGCTACAATTGCGACTTTCGAACCGCGATGAGTGACTTTATAGCGATTAAGAATGCTGTAATCGGAGTCCACCGGCTCTCCGCAACTAATAACCTCGGTAGCCGGAACACGGATGGCAACAGGGTGTTCATTTTGACGGATGCTCCATGCTAACATGGCAATATATTCTTCTTTGCAAGTCGGTGCCAGATAAACCATATTGGGAATATTGCTGATGACCGGAATATCGAAGAAACAGAGATGTGTCACATCATTCATTCCGGATAATGTACCCCAGAATACGAGCAGGACAGCTGGATTATTGTTGATGCAGAGGTCTTGTGAAAGTTGGTCGTAAGAGCGTTGGATAAATGTACTGTAAACTCCATAAACCGGCTTTCCACCGTTGGCTGCAATGCCCGAAGCAAGTGCTACCGCGTGTTCTTCAGCAATACCTACATCTACGAATTGTTTGCCTGCTTCTTGCCGACGGTCCGGAGTAAAGCCCAGAACAGCGGGAGTGCCCGAAGTAATTGTTACTACACGCGGGTCTTCTTTCATCTTTTGCAGCAGGTATTGGGCGGTTACTTCGCTATAATCTTCTTCTTCATCGTTTACTTTGGCTTCTCCGGTCTCCGGATTGAATGGAGTACGCCAATGATAAGTCTCTTTATCTTGCTCGGCACGTGCATAGCCTTTTACCTTTGAGAGTATTGATGTGTACTACTATCGGATGTTGGATATCTTTTATTTTAGAGAAAGCTTCGATTAATGCCTGTACATTGTTGCCATCATTTACATACATATAATCCAGTCCCATAGCTTTGAAGAAGTTACACTCACATTGACCGTTGCTGTCACGTAATTCTTTTAGATTCTTGTATAATCCGCCATGATTCTCGGCAATAGACATTTGGTTGTCATTGACGATGATAATCATGTTGGTCCCCAGCTCTGCCACATAGTCCAACCCTTCGAATGCTTCACCGCCACTTAAAGAACCGTCGCCTATGACAGCTATGATATTTTCATTACCGCCTGTAAGGTCACGTCCTTTTGCCAGTCCGCTGGCCAGGCTGACGGAAGTAGAGGTATGTCCGATGATAAAGAAATCGTGCTCACTTTCTTGCGGTTCGGTATACCCTGATACATTGTCGTATTTGGCCGGATTGAGGAAAGCGTCTTTACGACCGGTCAACATCTTGTGTACATAACTCTGGTGCGATACGTCAAATACAATTTTGTCTTTGGGCGAGTTGAATACATAGTGTAGGGCAATTGTCGTTTCTACCATTCCGAAGTTGGGGCCGAAATGTCCGCCATGTTCACTTAGCTTTTGCAGAAGTGCGGCACGGATTTCACTGCTTAATTTATTAAGCTCTTCAATCGATAGTTTTTTTACATCTTCAGGCGAATAAATATTTTCTAAATACATACCAAACAGTTTTTATAAATAATCTTTTTACTTATTTCTTTATGACATTGCAAAGATACGGCAGAATTTGTGATTTACTTGTATATGAATTACGGATTAACTTACCCCTATTACTGTTCTTTTTCATTGGAAGAGTGTCTGTCTTTATCTTTCTAAAAAGACAATAGATGTTAATTAGGCTTTTGCCTTGTGAACTAATATTTGATACAATATGTTGTTTGAAGTAAATAAAGAACTTAATTATGAACTAAAAATTAGACATGGCTAAACCAAGCATATCTAATGATTTAGCAGGTAAAACATAATATTTTAAACTTATGATTATGAGAAAATCTATTATTCTATTAGCTTTTGTATTGGGTGGATTTACAGCAAATGCCCAATCTGTCGTAGAAGGTACAAAATTAACAGACAACTGGTCTGTAGAACTAAAAGCGGGTGCGGTAACCCCTCTCACCCATAATGCTTTTTTAAAGGAATGCGTCCTGCGTTCGGAATTGGAATATCAAAACAGTTAACTCTATTTTCGGATTAGGGTTTCAGGGTATGGGATATGTTAACACGACCCAAAGTAAAACAGCTTTTGATGCTTCGGATGTCAGTTTATTGGGTAAGGTGAACTTGATGAATCTGTTTGCTGGTTATAACGGTACTCCTCGTCTCTTTGAGGTGGAAGCGGTAGCTGGAATGGGCTGGTTGCACTATTACGCAAGTGGTGATGGAGACGAAAACTCTTGGTCTACCCGCTTCGGATTGAACCTGAATTTTAATTTGGGTGAAAGTAAAGCATGGACAGTGGGGCTTAAACCAGCCATCGTATATGATATGCAAGGTGGCTTCCCGGAGTCAAAGAGCCGTTTCAATGCCAACAACGCAGCGTTTGAGTTGACAGCCGGATTGACATATCACTTTAAGACAAGTAACGGAACACATCATTTTGCCAAAGTGAGAGTATATAATCAAGCCGAAATTGACGGACTGAACTCTTCAATCAATGCACTTCGTGCAGATGTAAACAACAAAGATGGTGAGATCAGCAATGCAAACCAACGTATCAACGGATTGCAGGAAGAACTTGAAGCATGCCGCACAAAAGTGGTTCGGTGGAGACTGTAGTGAAAACCGCCCGTGTACCCGAATCTATCATTACTTTCAGACAAGGTAAATCGTCAGTTGACGCTTCACAACTTCCTAATGTGGAACGTGTAGCTTCTTACCTGAAGAAATATGCTGATTCTAAAGTGGTTATTAAGGGATACGCTTCTCCGGAAGGTAGTGTTGAAGTGAATGCCAGAATTGCCGCAGCACGTGCAGAAGCTGTAAAAACGATCTTGGTCAACAAGTATAAAATCAGTGCATCTCGTATCACTGCTGAAGGTCAGGGTGTAGGCGATATGTTTACTGAACCGGATTGGAACCGTGTAAGTATATGTACTATTGAAGATTAAACTGATATATTACAGAAATAGAATAATGAAGGCTGCCCCAAAAGGCAGCCTTTGTTGCATATCTTGGGTTGTATTTTTGAATACTCTGAAAGTTTAGTAAACAGATTTCTTTGTACATTACATAAAATGGTTATTTTTGCAGGTATTGTTCATGCACGTTCTGTGTTGAGTGTGCAAATATCAACCATTAAAAACTGTATTATGAAGAGAGTATTCGTTTTTCAAGATTTTAAATCGCAGAAATTCTGGAGCATAGAGGTAGTCGGAACAGATATTACTGTAAATTATGGTAAGTTGGGGACCGACGGACAAACACAAGTGAAAAACTACGCAACGACTGAAGAAGCTGAAAAAGCAGTAAACAAACTGATTGCGGAAAAAGACCAAAAAAGGGTATGTAGAAACTGCTGAAGAAACTGCACGTGAAATGAAAGTGGAAGCCAAGAAATATACTTTGAGTTATGATGAGTATGAAAACAATGTGAATCTTCTGGATAAGATATTGAAAGATAAACATCTCTCTGAATATAAACAAATAACAATCGGTTGTTGGGATTATGAGGGTGGCGACTGTTCTGCCTTATTACAGGGAATGATTGAAAATAAGGAGAAGTTCGCACAAATAGAAGGCTTGTTCTGGGGAGATATTGAGCAGGAAGAACAGGAGATTTCATGGATTGAACAAGCTGATATTAGTCCGCTGCTCGATGCCATGCCTAAATTGAAAGATCTGAAAATCAAAGGAACCAATAATCTGCGTTTGGGAAAGACTTCACGGCCGGAGTTGCGGTCACTGAAATTATCAGTGGTGGCCTGCCTACCGAAGTGGTAGAAGATATTCTTGGTTCTGATTTCCCAATCTGGAAAAACTGATTCTATATGTTGGTGTGGAAGATTATGGATTTGAAGCTGATATTGAGATATTCCGTCCGTTGTTCTCCAAAGAACGTTTCCCCGAAGCTGACTTATCTGGGGATCGTCAACTCTGAAGAACAGGACAAGATTGTAGAAATGTTCCTGGAGTCGGATATTCTTCCCCAACTTGAAACAATGGATGTTTCGGCTGGTACTCTCAAAGATGAAGGTGCCCAATTATTGCTGGATAATATGGATAAGATCGCTCATTTGAAGTTTATCAATATGCGCTATAATTATTTGAGCAAGGAGATGAAGAAACAGTTGCAGAGTCTCCCTATGAAAATAGATATTGCTGAAACTGAAGAGGCAGATGAATATGATGGTGAATTGTGGTATTACCCGATGATTACAGAATAGGAGATGCAGATAATCGTTGTCAGCAACTTTCTGTCCAAACGTATAGAATACTTTATTGAAGCAGGCAAACACTTGCAGACGGAAGTTCGTTTTATGACTTACGGGGAACTTTTTTAACTGCTTGCCGCAACTACGGCAGGCAGTTATCAAACTGGAACCTTGTGTAAGCGATGAAACGAATTTCCTGAAATATGCGCTGTTGAATCAGGCATATAAGGAGACACTGCAACGTTTAGGCGAGATGAGGCTATCTGATGACGTGTGCTTTTTGAATACTCCCCATGCTTTATTACGTGCTCTTGATAAAAAGGAAACTAAACAAGTGTTGATGGACAGAGGGTTGAAAGTGACTCCGATGTTACCTTCTCCCCGTTCTTTTGATGAGTTGAGAGAGCTTCTTGCCGATTGCGGTAGAGGATGCTTTTTGAAACCCCGTTACGGTTCGGGGGCGGGAGGTATTATGGCTGTTCGCTATCAACCCAACCGGAATAAATGGGTAGTCTATACTACCTTACAACAAGTGGACGGAGTCATTCATAACACTAAACGTATCAACCGTTTGAGTACGGAAAAAGAGATGATCCCGTTGGCGGAAGCGGTGATGCAAACAGAAGCTATTTTAGAAGAATGGATTCCTAAAGAGCAGTTGCAGGGAGAGAATTATGATCTCCGGGTAGTGTGCTGGGAATCTGAAATTGATTATATCGTTGTGAGATGCAGTAAAGGAAGCATAACCAATCTGCATCTGAACAATAAGGCACATTGGTGGAACGAATTGTCTTTGCCGGAAGTAGTGCGGCAACAAATCTATTTTCAGTGTCAGGAAGCGGTTCAATCTTTGGATTTGCAATATGCCGGAGTGGATGTACTGATAGAGAGAGGGACAGATATTCCTTATATAATAGAAGTCAACGGACAGGGAGATCATGTGTATCAGGATATGTTTGCTCATAATTCTATTTATATTCAACAGATAAAAAACATAAAAAAGAGATATAACCATGCAAATAGATGAACTGCCGGCTGGCGAACAGACCCAAAATCTGGATCTGGATATGAATCAGGTGGTGGGTACTCATGATATATTGATGCTTTGCTTTGATACCTTGCGTTATGATGTCAGCAAGGAGGAAGAAGCGGCGGGAAGAACACCGGTACTGAACAGTCACGGAGGAGAATGGGAAAAAAGACATGCACCGGGAAATTTTACTTACCCGTCTCATTTTGCCATCTTTGCAGGATTTCTGCCTTCTCCGGCGGAACCTCATTCGCTACGCAGCCGTAAGTGGTTGTTTTTCCCTGTGCAAGCTGGTACGGGACGTATTCCGCCTGCGGGAAGTTATCCGTTTACGGAAGCAACTTTTGTGCAAAGCCTTGCCAATGTAGGTTATGAAACGATTTGTATAGGAGGGGTGAACTTCTTCAGCAAGCGTAATGAACTGGGGCGTGTGTTTCCCGGTTACTTTACTAAAAGTTATTGGCTGCCGACCTTTGGATGCACGGCACCCGATAGTACTGAAAAACAAATTGATTTTGCATTGAAGAAACTCGAAAACTATCCGGAGGACAAACGGATTTTTATGTATATCAATTTTTCTGCTATTCATTATCCGAACTGTCATTATGTGGAAGGCAAAATGAAGGATGATAAGGAATCACACGCTGCCGCGCTGCAATATGTCGACAGTCAGCTACCCCGTTTATTTCAGGCCTTTCAGAAGCGGGGAAATACGCTGGTGATTGCTCTTTCCGATCATGGCACTTGCTATGGAGAGGATGGATATGAATATCATTGCATATCTCACGAAACGGTTTATACAGTCCCTTACAAACACTTTATTTTAACGAAAAATGAATCAACCGCTACCACGATATGTAGACTATATGTATAGTTATCCACATAAAACTGCTTATCGTTCTTTTCCGTCCCCGGTTTCGCTGGTTCCTTACCTGAAACAGGTGGAAGGACAGAAAGCATCGCTTTATTTCCATATTCCTTTTGTAGTCATAAATGTGGATATTGCAACCTGTTTTCTCTGCAAACAAATCGTGCGGATTATATCGCAACTTATTTGGAAACTCTTCACAAGCAGGCGCAACAGTTGTCTCCACTCACTACCGGACTGGCATTTGATAGTTTCGCCATTGGAGGAGGCACACCGTTGCTCCTCACTGTTCCTCAACTGGAATACTTACTGGATACAGCTGCCTTATTCGGAGTGCATCCTTCACATACCTTTACTTCCGTAGAAACATCGCCGGAATATGCCGATCCTGCCCGTTTGAACTTATTGAAGCAAGCAGGAGTGGCTCGTGTGAGTATTGGCGTACAGAGTTTCCTTTGACGAAGAATTAACTGCTTTGAAAAGACGTCCCCGGCGAGACATGATTAATCAGGCGCTGGAGGCTATTCGGAAGAGACAATTCCCGTTTTTTAATATTGATTTGATTTACGGAATCAAAGGACAAACTGTGGCCAGCTTTCTTTATTCATTGGAACAGGCTCTTCTGTTTCAGCCTAACGAACTCTTTATCTATCCGCTATATGTGCGACCGGAAACGGCTATCACGGAGCGGGAATCCGACGATGTCTGTTTTCAGATGTATTGTGCCGCTTGTGATTTGTTGAAAGACAGAGGTTTTCTACAAACTTCGATGCGGCGTTTTATTCATCATCCGTCTACTGATGCGGAAATCTCATGTGGGGATGAAGTGATGCTGTCGTGTGGCTCCGGCGGACGCAGTTACCTGGGTAATTTGCATTATGCCACCCGGTATACTGTTTGCCAGCGTTGTATTGCCGGAGAGATAGATGATTATATGGGCACTACTGATTTTACAGTGGCTCGTAATGGATTTATTCTTTCTCAGGAAGAACGGCGACAACGTTTCATCATTAAAAATCTGATGTATTATATGGGGCTTGATAAGGCCGAATATGAGCGTCGTTTTGGAGAATCACCGGATAATGTGACGTTGTTCCGACAGTTAGCTGAACGGCAATGGATAGAAAATACGGATAACGGTCGTATTTGTCTGACTTCCGACGGAATGGCATACTCCGATTATATTGGTCAGTTGTTCATTACTCCTGAAATAAGAGAACTGATGGAAACTTATTCTTATTGAACGAAATAGAAATGGAAAACGAAAGCTCTTTACTTTCCTTCAGGCATATATATTATCGCGGTAAATTGAATAGCTGCAACTATACCTGTTCTTATTGCCCTTTCGGCAAGAAGTCGCATCTGGCAGATACAACACAGGATGAACAGGCATGGAATCGTTTTATAGCAGCTATTGAACAATGGAAAGGGGAGCCGTTGCAGCTATTTATTATTCCTTACGGTGAAGCGTTGATCCATCGTTATTATCGGAAAGGAATGATGCATTTGGCGGCATTGCCACAGGTGTCCGGAATTTCCTGTCAGACTAACTTTTCTTTTCCGGCTAAACACTGGCTTGATGAGATTCGTGTGGCTCCCACTGTGATAAGTAAGATAAGGCTCTGGGCCAGTTTTCATCCTGAGATGACTTCGGTAGAGAAATTTGCGCATCAGATTCATATACTCCATCATGCGGGAATACAGGTATGTGCCGGAGCGGTAGGAAATCCTCTGCAAAGGCTGTACTTAATGATTTACGGAATGCTCTTTTACCGGATATTTATTTATTCATTAATGCTATGCAAGGGTTAAGGGCACCATTAAGTCAGGAAGATATTCAGTTTTTCAGTCAACTGGATAATCTTTTTTTTGAGTATGACTTGAAGAATGCTCCGGCACAATGGGAAGTTTGCGCAGGAGGAAGGGATAATTGTTTTATCGATTGGAAAGGGGATATGTATGCTTGTCCCCGAGGCCGGGTGAAGATAGGTAATTTTTATCAAGGTGATGGAGCTGTTGTGCCGCTATCTTGCGAGAGGAAGGTTTGTGACTGTTATATTGCGTTCAGTAACCTGAACAATCACCCTTTACATCGAATCATGGGAGAAGGGGTGTTCTGGCGAATACCGGACAAGCCACTTATTACGACTGTTTTCTTCGATGTGGATGGAACACTGACTGATTCACAGGGAAAAGTTCCAGAAAGTTATGCTAACGCTTTGCGATATATGGCACAGTCCGTTTCCTTATATCTTGCCACTTCTCTGTCGATGGAGCAGGCGAAGAAAAAGCTGGGAAAGGCTCTTTTCGATTTATTCAGGGAGGAGTGTTTGCAGATGGAGGTTTATTATCTTATTCGCGGCAGATTAAGTGTTTGCCGGTGAAAGTATATCCGGAGGTATATGGAGAATCGTCAAAAGTTACTATTCATAGTTATGAAGGAGTGGTTTACAAGTATAGTATATTGGTACGTGATAAAGAACAGAGAGAAGCTATTCTTACCCGGTTGAAAGAAAATCCCTGCCAGGTCTTTCATAAAGCTCCGCTGATAACAGTCATTCATCCTGAAGCAAGTAAAAAAGAGGGGGTGATTCAGTTATGTAAGGCTTTGACTTTATCTTTTGAACACACCTTAGTTGTAGGAAATTCGTTAAAGGACTGGCCGATGATGTCCGTGGTTTCTCATTCTTGTGCCGTAATGAATGCGGAACCCTTATTAAAAGAACGCGCACGTTATACGCTGAATCCGGATCGGTTGGCAGCTTTCTTTCGTTTTTCTAACGGAGATCCTATAGACCAAACCTCGTCTGATAATAGTTGATATATAGCTAGTTACATCTTCATAAGAAAATAAAAACCGGTTAAAATTTGGTAATTATGAAAACAAAGCCCATATTTGCAGCCCTGAAATAGGGACAGGCATAAAATCCTCATCGGAGGGTGCTATAATAAATTATAGTGCTGGATAAGATGAATGGTGCAAATCATTCGCTTGTCCGGCACTTTTTTTATGTTGTAACAAAATAAGATAAAGAGGAAAAGTATCGAAGAAACTATGAAAGAGTTAGATTTGACACAAGGAAGCGTACCGAAGGTATTGTTGCAGTTTGCAGTACCTTTTCTGATTGCCAATGTGCTCCAGGCACTTTATGGCGGAGCTGACCTTTTCGTTGTCGGACAATATGATGATTCGGCAAGTGTGGCAGCCGTAGCTATTGGTAGTCAGGTGATGCAGACAATTACAGGTATTATTCTGGGTATTACTACCGGGACAACAGTGCTGATTGCTATTGCTACCGGAGCTAAAGACAATCGAAAAGTAGCTTTTACTATCGGGGCTTCCGTATGGTTGTTTTCAATAACCGGCGTAGTGCTAACTTTGGTCATGGTGCTTTTTCATAGTCGGATAGCAGAACTGATGCATACTCCTGTCGAAGCGATGGTAGATACGAAAAACTATATTTTGGTATGCTCTCTGGGTATTCTGTTTATAGTAGGATATAATGTTGTATGTGGTATTTTGCGTGGATTGGGTGATTCTAAAACACCACTTTATTTTGTTGGGCTGGCATGTGTGATAAATATAGTGCTCGATTTTATATTGGTCGGTTATTTCCTTTGGGGGCTACAGGGAGCGGCTATCGCTACTGTAACTGCACAAGGAGTCAGCTTTGGAATAGCGCTCTGGTTCTTATACCGGCACGGATTCCATTTTGACTTTTCACGGAAAGATATTCGATTGAACCGGAATCTGTCTAAAAAGATCTTGGTGTTGGGAGCACCTATTGCTTTGCAGGATGCTTTAATCAATGTTTCTTTTCTGATTATCACTGTCATTGTCAATCAGATGGGAGTCATTGCATCTGCTTCCCTGGGTGTTGTTGAGAAAATCATCGTGTTTGCTATGCTGCCTCCGATGGCTATATCATCGGCTGTGGCAACCATGACTGCACAGAACTATGGAGCGGGACTTATCAAGAGAATGAATAAATGTCTGGCTTCGGGGATTGGGATTGCTCTTGTTTTCGGTGTGTCGGTTTGCGTGTATTCGCAATTCCTGCCGGAGACTCTTACTGCTTTCTTTACGAAAGATGCTGCTGTGGTGGCAATGGCGGCAGATTATTTGCGAGGGTATAGCATCGACTGCATCGTGGTTAGTTTCGTGTTCTGCATTAATTCTTATTTCAGCGGACAAGGAAACTCGTTATTCCCGATGATTCACAGTCTGATAGCCACTTTCCTGTTTCGTATACCGTTGTCATACTGGTTCAGCCAGATAGATAGCTCGTCGCTGTTTATCATGGGATTTGCTCCACCCATTTCAACGGTCGTTTCATTATTGATCTGTATCTGGTATTTACGATATACCCAAAGGAAATTATATTTGAGAGGCACAATGATGCCTGCTATGTCGAATTAGGTGTTTTTAAGTGACTAAAATGAAAAACTCAATACCTCGATATACTTTTTATAAGCATAAGTATGGGAGTGAACTTTTGGTCGATGTAGTAGAACTGAAGTATGTGAAGAAGTTCCTGGCTAAAAGTGCTGTCCACACTCTAAATTATTATGATATTACTTTTTATAACAGAAGGTAAGGGAGCTTTTGCAGTCGATAACCAAACCTATGAAGCAATTCCTCGTGACGTCCTTTTCTCTAAACCGGGGAAATCCGGAACTGGGATACTCATCATATCACCAATGGGTATGCTCTGATTTTCGAAGAAGAGTTTTTGTCTTTCCTCTTTAAAGATTCTTTGTTTGTACAGCATCTTTCGTTTTTTCAGATAGAAAGTTTTTCATCACTACTACATTTGTCTGATGAGCTTTATACACGCATACTTGAAACCTTGCATGATATAAAGATGGAGATTGATTCGTATCAACAGGGCGATGTACACGTTTTGAGAGCATTACTTTATGAAGTCCTGATGTTGCTGGACCGTGCTTACCTTAAAATGACTTCGATAGAGGAGGGCAGAAGTAGGGAAGTTTCCAATAATCATGTAAGTAAATTCATGAATTTGGTTGCTACACATGCAAAAGAGCAACATTCGGTTCAATATTATGCGGATAAGCTCTGCATTACTCCTAAGTATCTGAATGAGATGATAACCTCGACCATGGGAATCAGCGCAAAACAATATATTCAGAGCAAGGTGATGGAAGAGGCTAAGAGGCTGCTTGTTTATACGGACTTTCCTATAGCTGATATTGCATTTGAACTCTGTTTTTCAACGGTTTCTTATTTTATCCGTAGCTTCCGGCAGCATACGGGAGAAACTCCATTATTATATCGTAAAGCGCACAAACCGTAAAAAGTGCTATTTCTACCTTTCTTTTTATTGCATTGCTTTCCTTGCATTTCTCTACTTTCGCATCAGATAATAAACCAATAATAAAAAGTAAAATGATGAGAGACGCGGAAAAACAGTAGGCAACATGATTGATAAGCTGAAAACAGCTTTTATCGGTTCGATAGACAGTGAAGGATTTCCTACCATCAAAGCGATGCTGCAACCTAGAAAAAGAGAGGGGATAAAAACGATTTATCTGACAACAAATACTTCGTCCATGCGTGTGGAGCAATACCGGGAGAACAACCATGCATGTATCTACTTTTGTGATACGAGATTCTTTTTTAGAGGGGTTATGCTACGCGGTACAATGGATGTCTTGACGGATAGTGCCAGTAAAGAGATGATCTGGCAGGAGGGAGACACCATGTATTATCCGGAGGGAGTGACGGACCCTGATTACTGTGTATTGAAGTTTACTGCTGTTTCAGGACGTTTCTATAGTAATTTTAAATCGGAAGATTTTGTGGTCGGATAATGTGTAAGTGCCCTCTTGTTATAGTAGTTCCGAAATGTTCAGAGTTGTTTGGGCTGTTTTACTTGCCGATGCAGCATATCGAACTGCTTGAAAAACAAAAGAATTGGCGTTTAAACGGTAGAAAAGCCATTTTTCACTTGTTTTCAGGCCCAAAACCGCCCTTTTTGCCATTCTTTTCTCTTGAATCAGGAACCAACGGGAAAACTGCCGTTTCCCCGTCCGAAGTCCACCTGTTTTCTATCTGGTGCGAAGATACGAAATAAGTGGTAATTTCACCAACTGAAGTCAACTAAAACAAGATGCAGTCACGAATATTTTTGCAGCCAAAAGAAAAATAGGTTGTGTCGTGTGTGGACTTAGGTAAATCGGTTGGTCTGCTTGGCGAAGCCATCTCTTTTCTTCCCTTTGTTCTGACTTTACTTTATTAGGCGTATATATGAGTACAAGGATAAAGTAAAGGTAACTTTCCTTTGACAAGCAAGATTTTTTTCGTGTGACTAACTGAAAATATTAAGCCCCAACGTATCATATAATATTGAAATAGGTGCTTTTCTATTAACTATATGATACATTGAGGCCTTAGAGCGTGTTAGATGAATCTGCTTGTCACAAGATTAAGCACTTGCCCGGATTAAAACCATTGCTGATATGTTCGTTGTCAAATACATATCCCATCTGATTGCAAATGACTTTTGTCCCGTTAATTTCAGCATCAATATTTGTGTGTGAATGCCCGTAAATCCACGCATCAATACGACTGCCTGCTATGAGTTTGCTCAAATCAGTAGCAAATGCACTGTTCAGCACAGAACCTCTATGGTGAGGAGCAACAACCTCCAATGTGGGAAGATGATGTGTTACCACTACAATGTGTTCTGCTGTGCTTTCTGCCAGACTTCGCTTTATGAAATCCAAAAAAAGTTATGCATTTGGTTAAACTCCTCTGTTTGGAGCAGTTTGCCATTATACATTATCTGCCGGAAATCATTCATACCCTTCCATACAAAATATTCGTCGGAAGGAGAAATTTGAGACCATAAAGTACTCATGATAAAGTCGGTGCCATCAATCCTCACTACCTGATTTTGATAATATCCTATATTGTTCTTGAACATCCAATTCCATTGCAATCCATTATCCATTACATCACAATAATTGTAATACTCATGGTTCCCGGGTACAATGAGCACCTGACGATAATTCGCTGAAGCCCATTTCCAGAAATTACTTAGAGGTGCAATCTTGTTTTTCAAATAGAATATATCTCCGGCAAGTACCAAAATATCGCCTGTTACCGGCAATTCATTATGTTTCATCCACCTGCTGTTATCACAGAATTCCAAATGTAGGTCGCTCATATATTGTATCTTCATTCTACTGTCCTCCTTTCTCAATTTGTTTGGTTATTATTCTCTTGACTTGTTCAAATGATACCGGTGTAAAGTTATTGTTGTCAACCCCGACATCGTACTGTGTCGGGTAGAGGTATTGAAGCCGGGCTGCATCAATTCCCGTATTGTTCTTTCTCGTGTGAACATGTCCGAACAGTTGCCACACATCTTTATATCCACCATCAAAGCATAGAAAAGGGTAATGGTTCAAATAAATCTTCTGTTTGCCTACCTCTATATGCGTCTGCATTGCAACATGCTCAAACTTGTCAATGTAACCTTGGCGTATATTCTTCAAATCGTGGTTGCCCATAATCAGATATATCCTGCCATTCAATCGGTCAAGCATTTTTGTCCACTCTGCAGAACCTCCAAGACAAAAAAATCTCCCAAGTGAAAAACAATATCATCTTGTCCGACTGTATTATTCCAGTTGGATATAATGGTTTCATTCATCATATCTACATCCTTGAATGGTCTGTTGCAGAAACGGATGATATTCCCATGATAAAAATGGGTGTCAGATGTAAAGAACACCTTGTTGCCATCAAATTTAAAATTCATTTCTCTCAATTTATGTGCATCACTGCATGTTAATAATTTGGTTGCCAATAGCCCATCAGACGGAAATGACAGAAGAGTATCACAAAGGCGACTGTCACAAATGGGCATAAAACAAAATAGTTGGAAAGTTTATAAAGACTCTCCAACTATTCGGCTTATATTCTCATTCAAAGTACAATATTGTACTTGTTATGTTCGTTGGAAAGTATTTGTAATACGAGGTTCAATGCGTGAAACATGGACACACGACACAAATTCAGTGCGTTTATTGCTCTGAATTGCTGTTGCTATCGATAATATGTCCATTCTGTATCTACGCATTGTTCGTGTTTGTATTGTCTCTAAACCGATGCAAAATTAGCAAATAAATTCTATTCTCATATCGCTTTTCATGAAACATCACTCAAATATCAGTCTGCGAGTGGAAAATTTGGTGGATATTGACAAAATGGCGAAAAAGATTTGGTGGAAAGTGTAATCCTCTTTGTTATCCTAACGAGCTTTCGCTAAAAATCACGGTCATATAAAAAGCAATATTTTGCGTAGAAAAACATATTCAACATACTTTAATCTTCAAAATTTAGCTGTTGTGTTATAAATCAAAATACTTCGGAAAAAACTCCTGCATTTATATGTGTTTTTGCAATCAAATTTTGTACATTTGCATCAAACTATAAGTCTTTTCTGTATGAAGCAACTAAATAGAATAAAGGTAGTACTTGTTGAACAAAACAGGACGGCAAAATGGCTGTCCGAGCAGATTGGTAAAAATACTTGTTCTGTGTCTCGTTGGTGTACAAACACATCGCAGCCAGATCTCGAAACATTGTTTCGCATCGCTGAAGTCCTGAATGTGGATGTGAGGGAGTTGCTTTATGTAGAAAAGAAAAATAATTCAACCTATCTCCAATAGCATGGCAATACCAATTAACATAGAAGACTTGCTTAACAAGCGCAAGATAGAATCCAACCGCATTGAGTTTAAGAAAGGATGGAATCCTGATAAAATCTATCGGACAATCTGTGCTTTTGCCAATGATTTTGACAACATTGGCGGTGGATATATCGTGGTGGGGATAGAGGAAGAGGAACGGACAGGAATTGCCAAAAGACCGGTTACAGGTGTGCCTATTGAGGCATTGAATGATATACAGAAGGACATGGTTGGGTACAATAACAAGATAGAACCTTACTATATGCCTCGTATTGATGTGCAAGAAGTTGATGGGAAGAGTGTTCTTGTGATATGGGCTCCTGCCGGGGTTAACCGCCCGTATAATGTAAGAGAGCGAGTTACGGCAAAACAATCTCCAAGCAAATGGTATATCCGCAGCGGAACAAGTACCATTGAGGCAAAAAGGCGAGGTGCTTGACGAACTCAGGGAGATGGCTAATAGAACGCCTTTTGATGAAAGAGGAAATGAGCGGATTGAGATTTCGGATATCTCTCCGGCGTTGGTATTGGATTATCTTCAGACAGTAGGCAGTCGTTTGGCAAATGACTTTGAAAGCAAGCCATTTGTAGAAATATTGGGTCAGATGGACTTGTTGACTGGGCCGACCGAGCATCAAACACTTAAAAATGTGGCGGCGATGATGTTCAGCAAGAATCCGGCGAAATTCTTTCCTACAACACAGGTGGACATTGTCATATTCCCGGAAGGGTGCATTGAGAATCCAAACAACATGATAGAAGTTCCCAAGATAGTAGGGCCTGTTCCGGAAATGATCAAACAGACTTTGGACTATATCCGGACGAATGTAATCAAAAAGCGAATTATCAAACCTAAAGACAAGGCGGAATCAATCACATTCTTCAACTACCCTTATCAGGCCATTGAGGAAGCGGTTGTTAATGCACTTTATCATAGAGATTATCAGGAGCGAGAACCGGTAGAGATAACCATCGAACCGAAAAAGATTTCCATCCTCAGTTATGCAGGACCGGACCGTTCAATCAGTCTGGATGCCATTCATAAAGCCGAACATCTGAAGTCACGCCGCTACCGCAATCGTCGTTTGGGTGACTACCTGAAAGAACTTCAGTTGTCAGAAGGTCGTGCAACGGGTATTCCTACGATACAGGATGAGTTACGAAGGAACGGTTCAGAGCCTGCTAGGATTGAAACGGATGAGGACAGAACCTATTTTTTGATTGAGATTCCTTGCAGGGAGGGGTTTGAAAATGCGAGCGAGCCATTAAATGAGGCTATAAATGAGGCTATAAATGAGGCTATAAATAAAAATGCTTTGTCTGTTTTATTGGAAATCTCCAAGTCTCCGTATATAAAGAGAAAAGCATTATTGGAACTGATGGATATTTCAAAGGCAACATTAGAGCGTATCATAAAACAACTGTCTTCTGATCCTTTGCGTTTAATAGAGTACCAAGGCTCGCTAAAGACAGGGGGGTATGTATTGACTGAAAAAGGTCTGGCATATTTGGATGCGTTGAAATAACCTTATATCATGACATTATGAGCAGCAGTTTTATTACAAATAAAGAAAAATTCTTATCAGACATCATCAATGGCATATTGCCTAAGACAAATGCGGTTGACATATTGGTTGGCTATTTCTATTTTTCCGGTTATGTACAGTTATCGGATAATCTGAAGAACAAACAAATAAGGATATTGGTAGGATTGGATGTCGATTTACAAATATCCGGTCATATTTGTGAGGTTGAGGCTATTCGAAAAAGATTAATCTCGCGGGGTGCTGTAAAAGAAGAATATTATGAACAGCTTGTAAAATTGATTAATGAGTCTGATTTTTTGGATACGGCTGAAAAACAAGAACAATTCAAAATGTTTTATGGGAAAGTTCTGGATGGCACACTTGAAATACGTAAAACACTTGAACCTTGTCACTCTAAGATGTATTTGTTCGCCTATAACGATTTAGTGAATGAGGGTGGAGAGTTACCAGGTGTCTTAATTACAGGATCAAGTAATCTGTCCTATCAAGGGTTGAAAGGACGCCTGGAGTTGAATGCCCGCTTCAATGACAAACAAGATTATGACGAGGGTAAAAAGACTCTTCGATGAGCTGTGGGAGACTTCTGTAGTGATTGTGAGCAAGGACATTCTGGATGATTGGAATAATAAAGTGATGACTCGTATCTGGTACGATAAAATTTACTCACCTTATCTAATGTATATCAGAGTCCTTAAAGAATACTTCAATATCCCTACATCCAATAATATATTGACTCCGTATGATATAACCGAAGGGAAGTATTCAAATTTAAGGTATCAGACTGATGCCGTACAAATGGCTCTGAATGCGTTGAATAATCACAATGGAGCTATCATAGCCGATGTCGTCGGATTAGGCAAAGTGTGATAGCTTCTACCATTGCACGTAATTTGAGATTACGGACTATAATTGTGTGTCCTCCGCATTTGTATAAGCAGTGGGAAGGTTATCGTGATGAATTCGGATTTACCGCTACCGTTTTCAGTGCGGGGAAAATTGAGGATGCAGTTTTATATTATCAAGAGTTGTCCAAAGAGGGGGAACAGTTCCTGATAATTATAGACGAGGCTCATCGTTTCCGCAACGAATATACACAGGATTATGCCTTGTTACATAATCTTTGTTCAGGAAATAAAGTGTTATTGCTTACGGCTACCCCTTTTAACAATCAACCGGCGGACATTTATGCGATGATCAAGTTGTTCCAGATACCGTCTTGTTCTACGCTTAAAACCGTTGAAAATCTAGGGGCATCATTTAAGGATTTAATGAGCAGGTATAAGACTTTGCGTGAGAAACAAAAGGCAGAAAAGATAACCGATGATGAGATTAAGGCAGAGGTTGATGACATAGCAAAAAAATCCGCTCAATTATAAGTCCTTTGGTCATACGTCGTTCGCGGTTGGATTTGCAGGATATACCGGAATATGCCAATAATTTAAAGCAACAGAATATTCAGCTGGTATTACCGGATGATCCAGAAGAATTGGAATATGATTTGAGTGGGCTGAAAGAGTTGTACCTTTCTACTCTTGACAGAATTAGTAAATCAGAAGGAGGCAGTGACTCGGTTTATCGTTTTAAGGCAGCCCGCTATTCACCTGTCCTTTATATACGCGAAGAACTGAAAGACAAATTGGCAAAGGAACTTGAAGATAAGACCGGTGTCAAGTTCAATCTTCTGCTTGGCCGACAGACAAACATATCGAGCTTCATGCGCCATTTATTGGTCGCTCGTTTGAGAGTTCGGTTGCGGCATTTCAGGCATCATTGGGATATATGATCCAATCCTCAGAGCATTTGCTTCGTTGGATAGAGAAGCGTCATAAGATTCTGGTATTTAAGAAAGGAAATCTGCCGGATGTCGAGGCTTTTTATGAGTCGGGTGGGGATGGAACGGAAGAGATTGAGGAACTTTTCGAGAAATATGAAGATCGAGGATTCTTTTGAGATAGACATGAAATATGTGAAGGATGATTTCGTGACCGATGTTGAGGCTGATATCCAGTTGTTGAAGAATTTGCGTGTGCAGTGGTTTGGCAAAGACAATATGGTGAAATCTGACCCTAAGCTGGATTCGTTTATTGACATTGTTCGCAAACAGATGAAGAATGAGCCGAACAGAAAGTTGGTTGTATTCTCAGAATTTGCTGATACGGTGAATTACCTGGGCGAAGCTCTTGCGAATGCCGGACTTCCTGTGATGAAATATACTTCGGCGGATGCCACTTCGGCCAATAAAGACTGTATTCGCGCCAATTTCGATGCGGGACTAAAACCCATCTTGCAACGGAACGATTATCACATATTGGTGGCGACAGATGCCATATCCGAGGGATATAACTTGCATCGTGCCGGAGCGATTTTCAATTACGATATACCTTATAACCCGACTCGTGTCTTTCAGCGTATAGGTCGTATTAATCGTATCAACAAAAAAGGTGTTTGATAAACTATACATTTATAATTATTTTCCGACAGACGTAGGTGAAGCCGAGACCAGGACAAAGGAAATTTCTACGCTTAAGATGGCCATGATTCACGCCATTATGGGAGAGGATACAAAGGCTCTTACCAAGGAAGAAGATTTGCAAGCCTATTTTAAGGAACGTTACCGTAAGGAATTCGCCCGTAGTGAGGAAGCATCGTGGGATACTCCTTATCGTAAATTGCTAAACAGCCTGAAAGGTACCGATGCGTATGACCAGGCTATGGAGCTTCCACATCGTGCAAGGACTGCACGTAATATGAAGAAGCCAAGAAAAGGAGTAGTGATGTTCGGGCGTAAAGGAGACGATTTTGTATTTAAGATAGGAGATACGATAAATAGTCCGGTAATGATTCCAGCCGAAGAGGCGATTTCGCTTTTGATGCAGATAAAAGTGAACAACCTGTTGATTTCACTCGTGATTTCGATGCTGTGTATCAAAAGGTGAAAGCCTCTTTATTCAGCAGCGATGTAACAGAGCGAAATGAGAAAGAGTTGATAAATGCCTTGGCCAAAGTAAAAAGTCTTGATGAAAAATCAGTTACTGCCTAAGGATTATTTGTCTGATTTGGTTCAGGTCATTAAGGCTGATGCATTGTCGGGATATGAGATAAGATTTATCAATCAATTAGTTCCCAAAGATGCCGCAAAAATGCCGTTGAGAATCTCCTCTGAATACTTGGCACGTATGATTAATAGCCAAAACAAGGTGGATGAAGGTGAAGAGACATTGATTTTAAGTGAAGAATTACAATAAAAAAAAGACTCAAAATGGAATTTAACAGAATATATAATCGACAGGAGTTTGTCAACTTTCTACAAAACAGTTTTTTACCTGAGGATTTTATGTCATCTACAACTCCCGTGGAGTTTAGAACCAAAATGAAATATACTACCCAAGCTATAAAATTGGGTTCGTCAGATACTCTTGACCTGGTGGTGTACGAGGTAAAACACAATTCAAAAGAATGATGCCCGTATTTCGCTTTCAAAAGAAGCGTTCCGCATGTTGGCCGACGAAATGGAAGACAGGGCCTTGGTAAGCTTTGTTCCTGAAGATAATAACGATAACTATCGCTTTTCGCTTATTGAGATTACGCTCGAAGTGAAAGATGACTCGGCTCGTATCACACGGAATTATAGCAACCCACGCCGGTATAGTTATTTCCTCGGGAAAGGCATTGCCTATTACACCCCCAACAAGTACCTGAATGAAAAAAGGCCGTGTTGTCAATGCAGAAGATTTGCGCAGTCGTTTCTCTGTCGAGGTGCTTACAAAGGAATTCTATCAGGCGTTGAGCGATTGGTATGCTTGGGCCATTAAAATCATACGTTTCCCCAATGACCTTTAACGACAAGACGGATGATGATAAGTTTAACAATGAGAGTGCCATCCGCCTGATTACCCGCTTGATTTTTTGTTTGGTTCCTGGAAGCAACGCCACCTTTGTGCCTGACGAGTTTTTTGACGAAAATATATTGCAGACAATCTGATAGCGAGCTTTAATCCGCATGCAAAAGTTGATTTGTTTTATAAATCCGATGAAAGCAAGTATTACAAAGCCATCTTACAGAATCTCTTCTTTGCCATGCTCAATAGTCCTATTACGCCGGAAGGAAGTAAAGAGCTTTCAGAGAGGCATTTCAGAAAAGGCCGTGGGGATTATGATAACAACAAGCTGATGCGCTATGAGTACTATTTTAAAAACCCGCAGTTGTTTGTCGATTTAGCGAACAAGACGGTTCCGTTCTTGAACGGAGGACTGTTCGATTGTTTGGATGAGAAAGACAAGGATTTGTATTATGATGGCTTTAGTGACCGAGAAGCAGTGAAGAAAGCGTTGATAGTTCCTGATTATCTTTTCTTTGGCGAGGAGGTCGGCAAGAATATAGACCTGTCGGAATGGTACGGAGACAAGAAAAAGAAGAAAGTTTCAGCCCGAGGAATAATTGATATACTGAAACGTTACAATTTTACCGTAGAGGAAAATACACCATTCGACAAGGAGGTATCACTTGACCCGGAATTGTTGGGCAAAGTGTTCGAAAACCTGCTTGCAACCTACAATCCAGAGACGCAGACTACAGCTAGAAAACAGACCGGCTCGTTCTATACCCCTCGGGAGATTGTGCAATATATGGTGGACGAAAGTCTGGTTGCTCACCTCAAACGCACCGTGGGTGATGACCTTGAAACTCAATACCGTCAATTGATGCAATATACAGACGAGGTTGTTAACTTTACCGAAGAGCAGCGAAAACAAATCATGCAATCGCTCTATAACTGCAAAGTTCTTGACCCGGCCTGTGGTTCTGGAGCTTTCCCTATGGGTATGCTGCAACAGATGGTGCATATTCTTAGCCGTATTGACCCCGATAATACGCAATGGAAGGAGATGATGCTCAATAAGGCTATTGATGAAACATCGGATGCCTATCGCACGGCATCTTCTGATGAACGCCGGGAAATCATTGCGGACATCGAGCGTAGTTTTGATGAAAGTGTCAACCGCCCAGATTATGCCCGTAAACTCTATTTGATTGAAAATTGCATTTACGGTGTCGATATACAGCCTATCGCCATTCAGATTAGTAAGTTGCGCTTTTTTATTTCATTGGTCGTTGACCAGAAATCCAATGATAATCCTGTTGAAAACTTTGGCATTCGTCCGCTCCCGAACCTTGAAGCGAAATTTGTGGCAGCCAATACGTTGATAGGATTGGATAAGAAAGATGCATCTTTGTTTGATAGTGCGGAGATAAAGGCAAAGAAAGTGAATTGAAGATTGCCAAGCACAAAATCTTCAGGGGCAAAGACTGTACGCACCAAGCGTAAATATCGGCAGATTGTAAACGATTTGCGTCTGAAAATAGCTAATATGTTGGAAGATTGTGGTGCTGTGGGTAATGCTGAAGCTCAGCAATTGGCTGCTTGGGACATGTTCAACCAAAATGCCTCTTCACCATATTTCGATCCTGAATGGATGTTTAACGTAAAAGAGGGATTCGATATTGTGATTGGTAATCCGCCGTATATAAGTGCTATAGATTTGAAAAAATCGCTCGGTAATACAAATTACAAGTACTTAAAAAGTCTTTTCCAAACTTCAAAAGGTACGGTAGATATGTATGTTTATTTCTTTGAAAAAGGCCTAAACTTATTATGTGATGGTGGTACATTATCTTTTATAACTCCTAACAAATATCTTTCAGCCAATTACGGCAAAACGTTACGTGCTTACTTGATGACTAATGCAAAAATAACAACTGTGTTAGACGTTTCAAGGGATAGTGTTTTTGATGCTGATACATATCCAGTTGTTAGTATTATTCGCAAATCTTCTGATACTAAAACTTATGAGTTTATAGCTATTGACAAATATAAAATTGAGCATAAATTCAATTCTTCGCAACTATCTGAATTACCAGAAAACAATTGGGGGTTCATACTTAGCACCAAGTATAAATTAACCAAAAAATTCTTCTTAAAAGTAAATCAATTTTAGATGTTTGTAAGATCAATGCAACATCTACTGCTTCTGAAGCAGACGAGTTTCACAATTCATTATATAATGATGAAAAAATAGGACTCAAACTTATCAATACAGGAACGATAGATCCGTATTGTAACTTTGGGGAGCTCGCACTTTGACTGACAAAGGAGAACAGTATTTATACCCAATGCTACCCAATAATGCAAAAATATTAGGGATAAATCGATATAATCTTTATAATAGTCCCAAAATTATAATTGCAAAAATGTCACTCCGTCTTGAAGGCTTTTTTTTTGACGAGAAAGGTGAATATGCATCAATCAATACCAATTGTCTGCATAGCATAAAAGTTAGTCCTTTAAAGTTAATGGGATGGATACATAGTAAATTATTTAATTATATATATGAGTGCTATTTCGAGGGATTGAGAATGTCTGGTAATTATTTGCCATTTACAGCACCTTATCTCTCATGTATGTGTGTACCAGTGAATATAAATTTTTGGAAATAGATAATTTAGTCAGTTCTATATTCAATGCTAAACGTTTAGCAGTGGACACAGACATAACTGCATTAGAACAACAAATTGACTTGTTAATTTATCATCTTTATAATCTTACTTACGATGAAGTGTTAATAGTCGATCCTCAAACATCTATAACACGGGAACAATACGAATCATAAATATATGAGTAATCTTGATAAAGAAATAATTATCAGGAGATTGGCAATTATTAAGTACTTGTACAATCTCGGCGCGCAACAGTCAATGCAAGTTGATATGGTTGCAGGCTTTTCGATTCTGTCATTTCATGATTGTGCGGAGATGTTTCTTCTTTTGGTTGCGGAAAATAAAGGAATGAAAGGAGAAAATGTATTTATGGATTACTGGAACAAAATTCCAGAATTAACACTTAAGGAATCAATGCGCATTCTTAAGGAAAGGCGTGTTAACATAAAACATAAAGGATTATTCCCTTCTAAGAGTGATGTTGAAATAAGTCGTATAACTATGGCTGATTTTTTAAGTCAGAATACGAAAATACAATTTGGGCTGGATTTTTCATCAGTATCTGTATCATCTTTAATTTCATATAACGAAGTAAAAACATACATTGATGCGGCAGAAGAATATCTTGTAAAAAATGATCTCTACAATTGTATGGTGAATGCTAAAATAGCATTTATGGAATTGTTATCATCTTATGAAGATAGTAAAAAGAGGAAAGTATCATATAAATAGCATAACTGATGTAGGCAGAAAAATAGGTAGCGAGTATCAAAAACTTATTGGACATGATGAAAAATTTGGCGAACGATGGTTTCGTGATGTTACGGAAACAACTAATCGGATACGTGAGATATTGAAAATTACTGCTCTTGGTATTGATTACCGAAAATATGCCTTTTTTTGAATACATTACTCCAGAAACAAATGTTTATTGGGGCAATGGTGGTCGTGAATATCGTTCAATGCCAAAAGACTACTATGAAAGCAGATTCAATTTGCGAGCGAGTGATTGTCGATTTTGTATTGATTTCGTCATTGATAGTGCGCTGAAATTACAAGAGTTTGATTATGATATAAGTAATTTAATAAAATAGTTATGTCTTAAAATTTTGAGATTAGCAATCTTGGATGATATCAATTATAATCGAATAATTACTAAACATGGAATCAGAGATTAAGAAAGCATTTATATCCTATGCCTGGGATAATGAAGAACATAAAAATTGGGTGTTAAAACTCGCATCTGATTTACGACATCATGGAATTGATGCAATACTGGATCAATGGGATGCTAGGTTAGGTAACGATTTGTCATTCTTTATGGAGCAAGGGCTTACAACATCTCATTTTGTATTGTGCGTGTGTAGTGACAAATATAGAGAGAAAGATAATGGCGGAATAGGAGGGCCGGATATGAAAAACGAATCTTAGCAGCAGAAATGATGGATAATGATGATAAACGATTTATTATTCCAGTAATCAAAAGAAATTTCCAAGTACGTAAACTTCCAACATTTCTTTCAGGATTAAAGTATGTAGATTTTGATAATGGTCAGTATTATGATAACTATCAAGAACTTCTAGAACGTATTTATGATGAGGATATAAAGAAAAAGCCGCCACTTGGGAGTAATCCGTTTATTTCATCAATAATATCAGACCAGATTACAACAAAACTTAGTATAGAACAAATAGAATTCCAAAACCCTGTTTTTGAAGGAAAGCATCCTTTGACTATAAGAGGAATAGTGGTTCATATACTATAGGGGAAGGTGATTATATATTTGTTACTCATTGGAGTGAATGTGGGCATAATTCTATTCATTGTTATAGAGATTACATATATAGATTGGGATATAATCCTAATTATACTGAATTTCCGTCTCCTAACGAGTTTATTAATTTTGATTTTAGTTCACGGGCTAAGTCTGTTAACGTTGGGGAAATTGTGCTGTTGGAGAATCGCAATCATAAATTTGCTGCACTTAGAGTTACAAGAGTGGTGAGAAGAGATGAAGACATAAACCATTTGTTAGAATTTGAATACAAAATATATAAGGAAATAGAGAGTGAATGAGATTAGTACTCATAAAGATTATACACTATGTTAATAATTTAAATATGTCCAGATTAAGCAAACTATACGAAGCCATGGAAACCCTTCGCAAAGAAGGGCTTCCAGTAGATGAGAACCTTGAAAAGAAGGCCAATGAATTGGAAGAAAACATCATCAAGAAAGAAATTCTTCCGGTGTTGAGCAAGACTATTGAGCCAGCATTGCAGCCCGTAAAGCGGGAGTTGGTGTTGGTAGTGGATTATGTGCCCGGACAACCATTGAGCGTTCATTTGAGCCGTAAGCGTAATTTTGCAGCGGAATTAACCGATGCCAAGGAAATGGTGCTTGATCCGGAGGTAACTCATCGGAATCACCTCTCAAGTTCAGAGGGAAAGATAGAGCGAGGTCCGGCAAGAGATCTGTCTGTGGAATTTCCGGATGGAACTGTCATCTCTGAAAAGACTGCCGCAGAAACGCTGGTTGCGGTCGTGCAGAAAATCGGGGTTGCAAAAGTGCGCCAAGTGGTAGAAGAGTATAACTTGAAGTTTTGTAAAGTTCCAGTGATTTCAAATCGAAGGGATGCCAAATATGGCCGAAGCCAGCGGGATTTGGGTGGAGGATGGCTGCTAATAACTCACAGCAACAATCCAATGAAAAGGCTTTCATAGAAAAAAGTTTCCGAGGTCTTGCATCTTGGTATAAAGGTCATATTAAAGGATTAGGTTCAGGTATGCTGGCCGATTTTGGCGCAGTTGGCAACAAATAAATCCGTGATAGTATGGACGCAAAGCAGTGTATGATTGTAGATTTGGAGCGACGCGATGACAAGCGAATGTTCATCACCGAACAAGTCGCTTCGATAAGCGAGAACAAAAACGGCCTTTGGATGGTGCGGTTCTTGTCCTCGCCCCGTGTGTTTAATTATAATCACTCCAGACTGCTTTTTATCTCACGCATCCGGAAGCGATAGATATGGGTGAAAAGGGACTGTATGTCAGGAATAAGCATATAACAGATGTAAGCGAGTTGCTTCGCTTCACCGATGGCCGGCATACTTTTTACCGAGTGACTTATGCCAACGGTTATTCTGAAAACTTTGACGAAAATGATGTGTATGTAACCCGTACACCACTTGATAAAAATGGAGGTTCCACCTGGGATTATCTGCGGAAATTGGCCGCAGAAACGGGTCTGACCACCGAAGATGACGAGAATATTTTGTCCAAACAGTATGACTTGGTGGACTTGAAGCGCGGCAACGTGCCTTTGGCACAATATCTTGGCGACAAGACGAAGTTGGCAGTCTATCGTGAGCCTAAACAGGTATTTTTTCCTTTCGGTTGCAATGCAAGCCAAAAGGCTGCCGTGGAAGCTGCATTGATGCATCAGACAAGCATCATCCAAGGTCCTCCGGGTACAGGCAAGACACAGACCATTCTGAACATCATTGCCAATCTGTTGCTGGCAGACAAAAGTGTGTTGGTGGTGTCGAACAATAATTCAGCCGTTGAGAATGTGGCGGAAAAACTTGCAGAGGAAAGTCTTGACTTTATCGTGGCGAAACTGGGCAGTGTGCAGAACAAAGAGGCTTTCATCGCCAATCAACCCGATTATCCGGATATGAGCGGTTGGGCGATAAAAGAAGAGCCTGCTAGACAACAAGCACAAAACTCGCTTCATACCGTGACCCAAGGATTTGATGCCCAGACACGCCAAGCCCAGTTGAAGGCAGAATACGACGCATTGCTGAAAGAAACGAAGTATAATGACATGCTTCAACTGGAATCTTCCGACAATGAGTGGCTGAACGACAAACGTTCTTCCAAACTGATGAAACTGCTCAATCTTTATCAACTGAAGATAGAGAACAGCCCCAAAGCTGACATCTGGTTTCGGCTGAAGTGGACTTTTTTTATTGGGTATGAGGATATTCTCGTTTCTCGGAGGCAAGCCGTCGGATGTGGTTACGGGTTTGGAATCTGCCTATTATTTTTCCCGTAAGACTGAAATAGAGCAAAGAGTTGGATGCTATTGCCACAACGCTGCAATCCATCGACATCAAACGGTGTACGGCAGAATTGCGTTCCGCATCTCTCTTGGTGTTGAAAAGTAAGATGGCAAAACGCTATCGAGCCTCAGAGAGGATACGATTCACCACCAAAGACATTAAGCCGAAAACCGAGGAGTTTTTTGAAAGAATATCCGGTCGTGCTCAGCACTACCTATTCCGCCAAAAGTTGCATCAGCAAGGATATGGTTTTTGACTATGTGATTATGGACGAGGCATCACAGGTGGACATAAAGACAGGTGCGTTGGCGTTGTCTTGTGCCATGAATGCCGTAATCGTGGGTGATGACAAACAGCTTCCTAACGTGGTCAGCAGGGAAGAAGCTCAGGCATTGGACGCTATCCTGTCTACATACAACGTGGATGACAAGTACAATGCCGCCACACACAGTTTCTTGCAATCTTGTGTGGAGGTGTTCAAGGACGCGCCGGTTACGCTGCTCCGTGAGCATTATCGTTGCCATCCGAAAATAATCGAGTTCTGCAATCAAAAATTCTATGACGGTGAACTGGTGTCCATGACGACAGACAAAGGCGAGGACAAGGTGTTACAGGTGGTGCGGACAATCAAAGGGAATCATGCCCGTGGGCATTTCAACCAGCGTGAGATTGACGTGATAACCCAAGAAGTGATGCCAGAATATGCGGATATGGGCACTGTGGGCATCATCACTCCTTATCGCTCACAAGCAGAGGAAATCAATAAAGTCATTGGGTCAGACATTGCCAGCACGGTGCATAAGTATCAGGGACGTGAGTGTGACACAATCATCATGAGCATGGTTGATAACGCTCCGACAGAGTTCTCCGATGACCCCAACCTGCTCAATGTGGCCATCTCACGAGCCAAAACCCATTTGTGCATAGTGACCAATGGCAACGATATGCCTCAGGACACAAACATAGCCCAACTCATTGCCTACATCCAGTACAACAATTTTGAAGTGAAAGAGAGCAAGCTCCATTCTGTTTTTGATTTGTTGTACAAGCAATATACGGCAGAACGTTTGGCATACGAGCAGGCTCATCCGGTTGCATCCGGATACCTGTCTGAACATCTTGTGTATAATATGTTGCTCAAAGGTATAGCTCATTTGGAATTGGCAAACACAGAAGTTTTGTGCCACTATCCCTGTCAAGATTAATTGCAGACTGGGGCGTGTTGGATGAACAGGAAAAAACTTTTGCCGAAAGTCCTTTCTCACACGTAGACTTCTTGATTTACAACTCTCTCACCAAGCGTCCGCTTCAAGCAATAGAAGTTGACGGTTGGCATTTCCATAAAGAAAGCGAATCCCAGCAATCGCGTGATGCCCTCAAAGACCGAATACTTACGAAGTTTGGATTGTGTCCGCATCGTATTTCTACAGCGGATACGGTGAATGAGAAAACGGTAATGAAAATACTTCAGGCAAAGTCTTAAAAATATAAAATTGTCCAGATTTAATCAGACTTTTCATCTGTTCCTAATACGCTGCTGCTAGTTTTAGCAAAGTACTGGGATGAATTTCAAACAATGTTGATTTGAACATATTGTGCAGATGCATTAACTAACTCTGCCAGATGTCGCTTCAGTGTTTGCCGGGTTCTCAAAATGCATTTATTGCAGGGATTATCCAGTCGCAGAAACCTTGTTTACCAAAAACCCATGATAGAAGTCTGTCATAACATGAGCCAATCTTAGTAGAAGTAGATGTGGTATGCGCATTGGACATTCACAGTTTGGTTCCGTAGCGAGTTTGACTATAGCCAGGTGAACTATGTTCGAAAAAGGGGAGACAAAATCAGAATCATATCTAACAGACACGGCTTGGGAATGTATAATGTTCTGCCGAATAATTTTGTATGTTTTGGCGACGATTTTTCGTTTAGATGACACTAGTGTATCTTTGATGCACTTTTGCTCCTAAAGCAGAAGTCCTCGAAATAATAACTGGATTAAAGTCCAGACCTGTTCTTTTGCGGAATTATGCGTAAAATGCAGGTGTCATAGTCGGCTACATGAGAGATATAATCTTCCGTATCCTGTCCAATCCCGACAGACATTTTCCCGTGCTCAGCTTGTTTTAAGTGGCACTCATCCCGCCGCCGAAAGGCGAGTGGGGTATTAGGCCCCCCATAGGGTTTACTACTGGCAGATGGGCAAGCCCGGCATGGATGATAGCCTCACTTCAAATAATGCAGAGGATGTCCGATTTCCAGTGTACATACAAAAGGGAGCATGGCAGATTGCACCTGTATGATGAAACCTGCCATAGCTTTGCTTTATTCCCATATCTACACCCCTGCATTAAAGTAAAGCCGGGAAATGTCACAGAAAAATGTCACACCGGGATTTGATGGTATAGGGGTTCAATAATGGAAATCTCTGTTGAATTTGTATTCTTTCCCTTCTTTTACGACCATCCGCTTGTTGCATAGGAACTTTGCCAATTCCACCGTCTTGTTGTACCCCAATTTTATCCCTAGCCGTCCGTAGCCATCTTTCAGCTTCTCAAGGTAGCCGTTATAGCCGCTGATGTTTCCGTCCTCAAAAGCGGCGTTTAATGCGGAACGGTGCGAATCCTCAGGTATTTCCCTGTACGGGTCGAACGGTTCCTTAGGCGGGCGTCCTGGTTGCCTTTTCTGGGGCTGATATGACTCCACTGGTTCAGGTAGGGAATCATCGTTTACCTGGAAGGCAAACGGTTCAAACTCACGGTCACGGCTGTGTATGACTCCCACCACACTTATGGACTTGTCATCTTTGTCTGGCTCTATCTGCATGACTGTTTCCGCCTTGTTGTTCAGTTCCGTGCCGACATGCCCACGCGCGTGTTCGTCATTCTTGTTCTGATGCAGGACGGTATGGATATGTATCTGCCGGTCATCGGTCCATTGCATGAATTTGGATATCACATCGGTGGATTCACCGGGTGAATTGATGTCATGGATGAAGTCCCGGATGCCATCTATGATGACCAGACCTAAATCAGGTATCATGCCGATTGCCTCTTCCGTTATAGCCAGTCGTACTTCGGGCGAATATTTCCGGAGTGCCAGCATCGTCAGGTTGTCTGCATCACAGTCTTTCGGCAGACCTGCCAGTTTCAGGATTCTATTCAGAACAATCTGGCAATGGTTCTTGCCCTGTTCCGTGTCAACATAGAGAATCTTCCTTTTCCCCTCCGGGAAGCAGGCACGGTAATGCAGCACTGTGCCATTCTTCAGGGCGGCCGCAGCGATGGCGGAGACATTGAAGGTCTTCTTGCTTTTGGCCTTTCCAATGGATGCACTGGAAGTTTCCCAGAGTCCCGATTGTGGAATCATCCACCATAAGCACGGAAGCGGACTGTTCGTATGTCCCGGTCACGCTTATGACAGATTCTTTTATGTAGTTTCTCAATTCCTCCGGAGTAGGAATATTACAGCTCGTCTTTTCCATATTCCTACATTTCTCTTGGTTTGGCCTTATGTCTTGTCGCAGCAAGCATTTGCTCGTGTTCCTCCTCGAAGCTCAGAGGCACCTGGCTTTTTTCTTCCGGTCTCCAGCCATTTGTCCAGTTCGTCGCGGTATACGAACAGATGCTTCCCCCTGCTTGATGACAGGTATCCCTCCGTGTTTGGCCTTGTAATAGAAGGATGACTTGGATATTCCAAGGTAACTGCATACTTCCTCGACGGTCATGGGGACATGCAGGTTTTCTTTGGCTGGAGTCTGTTTTGCAAGATTGTCTTTCAGCGCATTTTCGAGACTCTCGATTCTTTCGCAAAGTTTGCCTACCACTTCCGGCAGGTCATTGAATGTCAGTTTTCGTTTAGCATGTTCTAATATTTAAATGTTAAACATGCTGCAAACCAACATAATGATATTATGCAGATTATAATCAGCAGAAACTAATTATCGCTATCTACTGAAGTTTGCATGCAACTGAAATGATAGTCTCCGTTCTCCGGGACATCTATGGCAATTATGGCGGGAACTGAGTCACGAAGATTTTTACAAAGATATTCGATTGTCGCATTTTCCAGTTCATGCGGGAATATTGTTTTTATGAACTTTGCCCTGTCGATTAAAGGGATATCAAGTCTCTCCCCGATATTCCATGCATAATGTCTTAGCGAGGGGGACTTGATTTGATTATCGGGCTTGGAACGAACCGGTTTATATACTTCCGCTTGTCCGTATGCCAGAGATTCTATGTTCTCATGGAGAGTTTCAAGATCATCTATGGATAAGAACTGTGACATTTCGTGTGTGGTGTATTCATGTATCGCATGCACAATAGCGGTCTTCTTCTCCATTTCATTGCGCCGCAATTCTTCTATGCGTGCTTCATATTCCTTAAGATATGGACTCTCGATGTGTTTTTCACTGGTTGCATTATCAGTTGGAGGCAATTCTTCCTTGGTATCAGGATTTGCTTCGGAAGGGACAGTTCCTCTTGAGGATAACTCCTTGCAGCCAAAAAAAGAAAGATAGCTTTTTGGAGAGTAGAGAACAGAACAGGCGTTGCAGTGCAGCGCATGACATGATGGTTGCTACGGTTCCTAATATGACCGGAGTGGAATAGTCGATCAGGTCAATCTGATAATTGTTGTACAATATTGTTGCCACTGTCGTATAGGCGACACACGTAATCGCAAGAACCTGGCTTGTCTTTTTGATGGATATTCGGTTGTTATCTGCCATAAACTGTTATTGTTTGGAATTATGATAGGACAAAAATAGATGTCCGGTTTCAGACAGTTGTAAATAATGACGGAAAATCAGTCGGGAATTAAGAAAAATATGGTTAGAGTATGATTTTCAGCGAAAAATCATACTCTAACCGATAAAACAGGCATGAATCAATCAGGTCAGCCCTTTCTTGTCAATGTGATTTTGGTGGTCGCCTCACGCTTGTTGCTGTCGACTACTTTCATATAGCGTTGGGTGGTAGTGATGCTCTTGTGCGCCATGTTGCTTTGGATAGTACGGATATCAGTACCCGCTGCAGCCTGAAGGGTCGCGTATGTCCTGCGGTATGAGTGGAAAGTTATGTTTTTGGTAATTCCTGCGGAACGGATCCATTCGTTCATAGGCTGCTGCGTCCGGCTCCGTTTCAGGCCTTTGAACACAAGACCTTTTTCTCGGGACAGTACCCGATCAGTTCCAAGGCTTCAACGCTTATCGGGATGATGTCCTCGGTCTTGGTCTTCTGGGTGATGGTATGGACGCATTTTCCTCCAGCTGCAAAGTCAACGATTTCCTCCCAGCAAAGGGAAAGTATATCGCTGAGCCGCAAACTGGTCAGGCACGAAAAGAGGGAGGCAGTCTTTAGAACAGGTATCTTGCACGGAGTTTCAGCCAGACAATACAGTTCTTCCACACTCAGGTATTCCTTGGCAACATCTTCCGGTTCGATTTTTTCCAGAAAGTCATTGACATTAGTCTTTATCATCCTGTTGCGATACAGAATCTTCAGGAATCCCCGGAAAGTGGACCAGTAGCCGGAAGCGGAGTTTTTTGATATCTGTCCGTCACGCCGGAGTTGCTTGGCACTAAGCAGGTATTCCCGGAACTTGTTGCACTGGTCCACATCTATTTCTTCGAAAGTACATTTGCCGTGAACGAAGTTGTAGAAGTGCTGATAGACAAATCCCCATTTCTGGTCATGCTTACGGAGCTGCTTCCGGTGATACTCTAGAAAGTCCGCTTTGTACTTGCGCTTGTCGAAGAAATCATACCGCTCATTTACGATGGCTTCAAACCTCCGGCACCGGATTGCTTCGGCCTTTTCAGACATAGCAGCGATGAAGTCGCGTTCACGCTGATTCTTGGGGTTGGCATAGATGTAAATGTTCAATCCTTCATGGCGGATGGTCTTCATTGTTTCCTGATCCCGGTAGCCCGGATAATAATCAAGATAGAACGACAGCATACCTTTCTTCAAAGGGCGCGTCCTCAATGTAACTGTTTTGCATTCTGACATAGTTTCGAATATTTTTAGTTGACATTAAATTTTGCGGCTAAGTTGCACAATGGCTTTATGCAGACCGCATTCAGCATAAAATCATTTTCCGGTCTGTATATCTGTGCGCACAGATGCGTTACCTAGCACCCATGATGTGGTCGAATTCCACCTTCAGAAAGCGCACGAACCTGCCTTTCTTTTCCCGTTTGATTTCGTGGAATTGCAGGATGCCGTAAACAGAATCCCGGGTGAGATTGTATTTCTTCATGGCTTTCTGTACTGTGTAGTATTCAGACGAGTCATCTTCAGCAGTCTGTTTTGACAGGTCGAAGTGAAGTTTGGAGTAGAATATCTGGCCGTGCTCTTTCTTCGAGGGGATGTTGCTGCGATAGACATGCGAGCGGATGGCAACACGTGTCATTCCGTACTTCTTCTCGATTTCTTCGGGAGTGTACCATTCGGTCAGGGCATCATCCGTCCTGTACTTGGCAAATGCCGCATCGATATGCTTCTTGCTGTAGTAGTTGAATTGGCGGACTCTGACTTTAGGAACATCATGTTCTCTGGTATATGTCCATACCCATTTGGTATTTACCTTGTACTTCTCCGCAATTTGTTCGGCTGTATAATATTCGGTTATATCGACATCATCCTTTGGCTTGATGCTTTCGTAAGGTTTGGTTTTCAGCATCAGTTCAATGTCGCCTCTGCGGATGAGTGACATTCTCGAACTTAGCCGGGATGCACGAAGTTTGTCTTCCTTTACCAGCTTATATACATACTGGCGAGAAACCCCCATCAGTTTGGCGGCTTGAGAAAAAGTGAAGTATTCCTGGCTTTCCAGCTTTCTCTTTAACTCAAGCATTTCCTGGATTTCCCTAAGTTCCATTCTGCGCTCCTTCATCCGGTGTTTATAGCCTCTTTTGGAGCATTGCGGGCTGCAATAATTTGTGGTAGTCTTTTTGCCATGAAAGGCTTGCCGCACCACTGGCAGATTCTTTTTACTTCCATTTTGTTTGTCCTCCATATTTTCGTTAAACATGAACTTTCGTTGTTCGGGTAATTTCAGCCTTTGCGACCAATAATAAAGGCTGCGTTTTTATTTCCCTTTTTGTCTACTCACGTAACCATTGTCAACACACGTAAACTACTGCGTCATCGTGACATCGGGGCAAATCCTGAAAATGTTTCGCGGTAGAAATACGGTAGAAAAATATGGAGGACAACTATATCTGACTGTTTATAGTTGGATTTTTGGAAAACAAAAAAAGCCGCTGGAAATCAGCGGCTTCATTGTAGTTAGTTCTAATTCGTTGCAGTTAATTGCGCTATATCATTTTCCGATGCAAAAGTGCTGAAAGATATTTTGCAGTACCATATCGTTAGTCACTTCTCCTGCAATATCGGAAATGAAAAAGATACATTCACGTATGTCTTGTGAAAGGAAATCCCTGAAAGATGTGAGTCAAGTCCATTTTGTACTCTATGAATAGCATCTAAAGCTTTGCTTAAGGCTTCGTAATGTCTTACATTTGTTACGATGACATCATTTTGTGTTACTGTTGGCAAATGCGCAGCATTGATAAGCATTTTTGTAATTCATTAGTGTTCTCTCTTCGTTTAGCTGAGATGTAAATATGCTCTGTAGATTCTTGTGGGAAATTCTCCAATAAAGCTGATAAATTACTTTTTTGTACATCTTCAATTAAATCAGCTTTATTGAATACTACGATCAAGTGCTTTCCTTCACAACGTGGGATAATCTTTTTTGATAACTGTTCAATTTGAGATGCGGCGTTTACAGAATCCACCATCCAGAGTACAATTTCTGCTTGCTCTAACTTTTGGAAAGTACGTTCAATACCTAAACTTTCGATCTTGTCATTAGTTTCCCGGATTCCGGCAGTATCAATAAACCGGAAAGTAACTCCTCCAATACTAATAGTATCCTCAATAACATCGCGTGTTGTCCCATGAATATCACTGACGATAGCCTTATCTTCATTCAATAAAACATTCAATAAAGTAGACTTTCCCGCGTTCGTTTCACCGATAATTGCTACGGGAACACCACTTTTGATAGCATTACCCACATTAAAGGATTGTACTAGACGAGAAATGACTTGTTCTATCTCATCTGCTAACTTTTTAATGCCGACCGATCTGCAAACTCAACATCCTCCTCGCTGAAATCCAATTCCAGCTCAATCATAGAAGTGAAGTTCAATAGCTTGTTGCGTAAATCAGTTAATTCTTTGCTGAAGCCACCCCTCATCTGACTCATGGCTAGCCGATGGGTAGCGGCAGATGAGGATGCGATTAAATCGGCAACGGCTTCCGCCTGACTTAAATCCATTTTTCCATTGAGAAATGCCCGCTGCGTATATTCTCCCGGTTGCGCCATGCGGCAACCCTTTTTGATCAGCAGTTGTAGCACCTGTTGAAGAATGTAAGAAGAACCATGACAAGTAATTTCCGTGCTATCTTCTCCCGTGTAGGAATGAGGCGTGCGAAAAAGGCTGACAAGTACTTCGTCGATAATTTCGTCTCCGTCGTATATACGTCCAAAAGTCAAAGAATATGGCTTTTGGTCACTAAACAATTTGTCCGGTTTTGCCGGTTTGAATATAAGGCTGGTGATGGAAATTGCTTCCGGACCGGAAACACGGATGCTTCCGATAGCACCGCCTTGAGCGGTAGCAATAGCACAGATAGTATCTTGGTTCATCATATTTCTTTTTGGAGACTGCAAAGATAATTGTTTCTGAGTAAAAAAAATAAGATTAGACACAACTTGTGCTTTATTTGTTTATATTTGCTGTGTGCGGTGATATGCCAAATGAAATAATATAATGCTTATGGAGCCAGACACAAATTTATATTCCCAAAGTGAGAATAGTGAAATCATACGGGAAAATTCACAGAAAATACTCTCTGTACTTGCTGCACACCAAATTGCTTTGTGGGAATATGATATATCTACAGGAAAGTGTTCCTTCACGGATGACTATTTTCGTACATTAGGCTTGAAAGAAGCTGGAATTGTTTTTAAAGATATCGATGACTTTTATCGCTTTGCCTATCCGGAGGATGTGAAGGCCTATCAAACTGCTTTTTCCAAGATGCTCGCATCGGATTCAAAAAATATCACAGATTAAAGTATGTTGTGTAGGCAAGCATGGTGAAGTGATCTGGCTGGAAGATCATTTTCTGTCTTATAAGGGTACTCAGGACGGACGTCTTGCTGATAAATTATTGGCATATACGGTAAACGTCACTTCGCAATGTGAGAAAGAACAGCATATCAATCATCTGGAAGAGCACAATCGTAAGATAATAGAGGCGTTGCTAGAATTCATTTTTTATTTTTGATGATAATTTTTTTATTACCGATGTGCTGATGACACCGGATACCGTTTTGCTTCATCCGGTGGAAGTGTTACGTGGTGTAGATGGGAAGATATTTATTCTCCCGAAGTCAGTGATCTGTTTCTGTGTAATATTCGGGAGTGCTTGCAAGATGGAAAATTAAAAGAAATAGAATACCCACTTGAAGTAGATGGAAGCCGAATTGTTTTCAGGCACGTATCGCCCCCTTTGAAGGGAATAAGGTACTTGCTCTGATACACGATATCGGTGATCGGATTCGTCGTTCGCAAGAGTTGATCGAAGCTAAACGGCGGGCGGAAAAAGCTGACAAGATGAAGTCTGTCTTTGGGCAAATATGAGTCATGAGATTTGTACTCCGTTGAATGCTATTGTCGGTTTTTCGGAGATAATTGCGGTGACAGAGAACGAAGAAGAAAAGCTGCAATATTTGGAGATCATTCAAAAGAATAGCAATTTGCTGTTACAGTTGATTAATGATATTCTGGACTTGTCACGTATAGAATCCGGAAAATCGGAAATGCACTTATTGAAAGTTATCCGCCCGGAAGGAGAATATTGGATATCTACCGATCGTAACCGGGTGATGCAGGTACTTTTCAATTTTTGTCGAATGCCATAAAGAGTTCGTGAAAAGCCGGATTTGATTCTGATGGATATCCGTATGCCGGTGATGGACGGTATTCAAGCTACTGAAAAGATACGTACCATTTCCCTTTCCGTACCTATTAATTGCGGTTACGGCATACGCTTTTTATACGGAACAGCAACAAGCCATTCAAGCCGGATGCAATGCTGTGATCTCCAAGCCTTATTCTTTGGAAAAACTGAAAGAGACAATTGAATCTTATATCGGATAAACGATAAAAAGTCAGTGTCACCATCATAGCAGAATGGTGGCGCTGACTTTTTATATATTTATATTCTGTCAAGAACAGTCTTAATCAACGTATCAATGGTATTTTTATATCCGGTGTTGGCTTCCTTAATCAGTCGATTGGCAATCACCATACAGACAGTCATAGCTTTATGTCCCATCAGCCGACTGAGACCAGCCAAAGCCGAACTCTCCATTTCGAAATTGGTAATCTTGAATCCTTTATACTCAAATGCTTCGATTTTGTCGTTTTGTTTCGGATCTGCCAAAGGAACACGCAGCTCACGTCCTTGTGGACCGAAGAACCCTCCGGCGGCAATTGTAACGCCACGTACCATATCGTCTTGGGCAATCCGTTCAATCAGTTACGTGAAGATGAAATACAGAACCGTCTTCATTGATGATCAGTTCGGAAGAGGCGAAATATTTCTTCATATGCTTGAGGCTTTAATCTTTTGTTTATAAATAGAAACGCCGGGAACCGATTCTTGTTCACCGGTTCCGGCGTTTCGTCAGTTACTTTTCGGGTTATTTACTCAACGGCTGGCTGGTATTGCCCGTCGTCGGTTTGGCAATGTTTTCGCGCATGGAAGTGTCGGCTTCTATATTCTTCATCCGGTAATAGTCCATGATACCCAGATTGCCGTTGCGGAATGCTTCGGCCATGGCCTTGGGTACTTCCGCTTCTGCCTCGATAACTTTGGCACGGGCTTCCTGGGCTTTTGCCTTCATTTCCTGCTCTGTGGCTACGGCCATGGCGCGGCGTTCCTCTGCCTTGGCTTGAGCAATGTTCTTGTCGGCATTGGCTTGGTCTATCTGCAGGGCGGCACCGATATTCTTACCTATGTCAATATCAGCAATGTCAATGGACAGAATTTCGAATGCTGTTCCGGCATCCAACCCCTTGCGCAATACCAGTTTGGAGATAGAATCCGGATTCTCCAATACAGACTTATGATTCTCTGACGAACCGATGGAAGACACAATACCCTCGCCTACACGGGCCAGAATCGTGTCTTCTCCGGCACCTCCCACCAATTGGCGGATATTGGCGCGCACCGTTACACGGGCCTTGGCAATCAGCTGGATACCGTCTTTGGCAACAGCTGTCACGGGAGGAGTGTCAATTACTTTGGGGTTAACGGACATCTGTACGGCTTCGAATACGTCACGGCCGGCAAGGTCGATGGCGGTTGCCATCTGGAACGGCAGCTCGATATTGGCTTTAGAGGCGGATACCAGTGCGTGTACCACCCGCTCTACGTGACCTCCGGCAAGGTAGTGCGCTTCCAGTTCGTCGCGCGTGATGTTTTGCAATCCTGCTTTATGAGCTTCAATCATGCCGGGCACAATGATATAAGGAGGAACATTACGGATACGCATCAGGAAAAGTTGTACCAGCGAGATGTTTACTCCCGATACTTTGGCAGACAGCCACAAGAAGAACGGTACATAATGGAAGAAAAGTACCAGGAAAATAATGCCTCCTATAATGAGGAAGGCGGTTAAATACATTGTGCTTGGATCCATGAGATTAAATATTAATTGTTAGTTATAAATAGGTTGATTTCTGAAATTTCACTGCTTGAGCCGTTCCACTAAGAGGACTCCGTCGGCAATACGGTCTACGATAATCGGAGTCTTTTCGTTCAGGAAGCCGTCTGATGACTTTACTTCCACGATGTCTCCGTTGATTTCGGCATAGCCGATAAGAGCCAGGCGGGTAGTGGTTACGCCTATATCACCTACCTTGACTTTTTCCTCGGCACTACGGTCTACTTTGGAGGTGATGTTTTTTTTCAATGCAATTTTGTCGAGTGTCTTGGAACGCATGAACCATACCAACGAGCCGATACAAGCCAGGGCAGATATGATAAGCGTAATGACACCTGCCGTGGTGCCCATATAGGCAAAGGCATAGTAGTTGGCAAAGATGATGCAACCTCCTGCCAGAAAACCGGCAACGCTGATGCCCGGAATTACGAATAATTCCACTAAGAACAAGATTACTGCTCCTATAATCAATGAGGCGATAATGAGTATATCCATAGTTGTCTTTATTTGGTGGCTTGTTTTTCCAGGTTGCGCACTTGAATGGCAGTTTGCTCCATCTCAGTGGACAATTGCCGTACACGTTGCTCCAGGTCGAGGATGGCGGCGGACATCTTGTCCTTTTCCTGCTTGTCGGCTCGGGAGTATTCCGAACGCATATCTTCCAGTTTCTCCTGCAGTTGTTTGTGGCTCTGCTCCAGCTGATTGTATTTGCCATACAAGGCTTTGGCCTGCGGGGAACGGAAATCGTCCAGCTGGTAATAGGTGGAGTGGTCATCAATGACGAATTGGAAATCGTGCTTCTTGGTGGTCCGCGGCTTTGCGTTGGCAGCGGTCCGAAGCCTTTCTCGGGCGGCCTTTACCGCATCGGTGTCCGTCCATGTGTCCTTGATAGAGTGAAGTTGCGCCAATGATATCATCTTGTCCGGGTCCATCCCTTCGTAGTTGTACACTTGCTTGGATGAGTTGGGAATGAATACATAGATGCACACTTTGCCTTCCGGCTGGTAGCGGTCGGAGGCAAACCATCCCAAGTCGTTGAATTCGTCAATGACGTACATATAGTCGTTGTAGGGCGAATTGAACGGCATGCCCACATTTTCCGGCATCAGATAGGAGTCGGTATTCGTATTGTAACGGGTGACGAAAATGTCATATCCTCCCATCGAGCCAGGGCCATCCGAGGCATAGTAGATAGTGATACCGTCCGTAAGTACATAAGGGTAGTCTGCATTCATGGCCTCGTTGATGCTTCCGGGCAACAAGCTGCCATCACTCCATTTGTCCAGCAACTTGTTGCGCGAAAGGATACTGAGGGTGCTGTCCGGTTGCATTTCGCTATAATATAGCTTATTGCCCAGCTCCGTTTCGTATACCGTTCCGCCTTCCTTACCGGAATCATTGAAGTAGGTGTCGTACATGAACAGTTTGCCCGATTCGGGGCTGATTTTGTATGCATCCAGGAATTTTTCCTTGTCTACCACAAAGCTGTCGATGAAGCAGACCTCTTCCACGCCTTTCAGCATGCGCAAGTTGGATTTGCTTTTTTCCAATAATTGTTCGGCCTCTTCGGTGGAGCGTTTTCTCTTTCTCAGGTCGGAAATGTAGGTCTCATAAGTCTCGATGGCATCTTCGAACTGATATAAATCATTGTATGCCCGGGCCAAATAGAGTTGCCCGCTGGGGACGCGTCTCTTGACGGCGCTTTCCAGGTGTTTCAAGGCTTCTGCGGGTTCGCCGGTTTCCAGGCAACATACACCGTACCATAGGTTGTAATTTCCATTGCCAGGTTGTGTCTTGACGAGTTTTTTGAAGGCGGGCTTGGCTTCTTCGTATTCTCCCTTCTCGTACAAGGCTTTGGCTTCTGCCAGGCTTTGTGCGGAAATTGTTATGCTCAAAAGGCCGAATAGAAAGAAAAGGATATATTTTTTATTCATATTGATACATGCTGATTTGTTCAGAAGGTCAAAAATACAAATTTATCGTGAATAAAGCTGGTTTCCGTAATTCTATTTTGTTAATTCTTCTTTAAATCGTTCTTTTGCCTTACTTTTGCAGCCGGAAGAGCTATAACTTATAACTCATAACTCGTATCAATGGCACAATTTACTGAAGAAGAAAAGATGTTGCGCCGCATAGACAAGCGGTTTAGCAAAGGTGTGGTGGAATATGGACTGATAGAGGACGGCGATAAGATTCTTATCGGGCTTTCGGGAGGCAAGGACTCTTTGGCGCTGGTGGAGTTGTTGGCACGGCGTGTCCGTGTCTATAAACCCCGTTTTTCCGTTGTCGCCGTACATGTAGTGATGAAGAATATACCTTATCAAAGCGATGTGGACTATCTGAGGGAGTACGTAGAGTCGTGGGGAGTGCCTTTTGTTCTCTTTGAAACGGAGTTTGATGCCACGACAGATACCCGCAAGTCTCCTTGTTTTCTTTGCTCTTGGAATAGGCGGAAGGCATTGTTTACCGTAGCCAAGGAGCAGGGATGCAATAAAATCGCGTTAGGCCATCACATGGATGATATTCTAGAGACCTTGCTGATGAATATCACCTATCAGGGAGCGTTCAGCTCCATGCCTCCTCGGCTGGTAATGAAGAAGTTTGATATGACGATTATCCGTCCGATGTGTCTGTCCAATATATTTATGACCTTTGCTTGGTACGGACATCTGAAAATGAGACAGGAGTAAATTGGTTTGCCGCTTTGCCCTTGATGCAGGAGTAATTACATTCAGTTGGGCAATCTTTTTTTGAATATTCATGTCAGATTCCAGCGAATCGCATTGGGCTTTTATAGGTAATGGTGGCCCTTTTTCATTGATGCAATTGAAAGTGATTCAGGAAGTTATCACTTTAATCATCTTCACATTGTTTACTACTGTGTTCTTTAAAGGAGATGCGTTGCATTGGAATCATTTAGCTGCATTTGTGTGTCTGATTGCGGCGGTGTATTTTGTGTTTATGAAATGAGTCCTTTTAAAAGAATAAGATTATAGGATAAGTGCTATACTTCGCTAGACTTATCCTATTTTCGTATTACTTGATAGATTTAAAAACCTTATCAATGCATCGCTTCTTCTGTTCCATGTTTGGATGAACATAGAGATTTAATGTAGTAGTGATATCTGAATGTCCAAGTATTACACTTACAGTTTTGTAGTCGCAGTTGCTTTCTATGCAACGTGTGGCGAAACTGTGGCGCAGTCCGTGAAATTTTAGTGGGGAATATTGAGTTGTTCCATCATTCGTTTGTAATAGTTACGATAGGTACGCGGCTCAGTTGGTTTCTCTTCATTAGTAAGTACATAGAACTTGCCATTTACGATTTTTTTTAACGGGCGTAGCATCTTTAATAATTCCTTGTTCATAGGAATGTCACGAATAGAATTCTGAGTTTTAGGTGTGCCGATAATGATTTCCGTATGTATTTTTTCTCCGTCCAATATAAATTCGTTCAATTGTTTTCCGAATACATATTACTCCATTGATAATATCTATATCATCCCAAGTTAGTGCACAAATTTCACCGATTCTAATTCCTGTAGTCAGACAAATATAGATGCCTAAGTTGCGGAAAGTGAAGTGATTGCTTATATACTGTAGAATTGCTTTGTGATTAGCGATGTTGAGTACATTTAGTTGCTTGTTTTCCTGTGGTGTCGGGAATTTGATACACCAATCCTGATAGGACAATATACCAAGTTTTGCTCCAAACTTCATAACCATTTTTAGTACAATGAGTATATCCTTTACACTTTTTGCGCTTAGTCTTTGCTGAAGTTTCTGTAAGACAAACTCTTGTACTTCGTTTTCGAGTAACTCATACTTATCTCCAAATGTAGGAAGTATGTGATTTTCTAAGATTAGGGCATACGCTGAATATGTTGAACTTTTCACATATTTACGTTTGTCTTCTTTCCACATAATGGTAATTTCTTTAATCGTTTTCTTTGCTGTCATGCTTCATAATTTAAATAGATTAATATTCTTGTAAGATAAGGATTAAGGACTTTATAAAAGGAATCTTTTCTTTTTTGTTTTTGATTTTTTAGATGTTCCAAATTTGAGATTCCCGGAGTTTAAGGGGAGTGGGAAAAGTGTAAACTCGAAGAGTGTGTCGTATTTCTTGATGGTAAAAAGGAAACCAATAAAAAGTTCTGAAAGAGTTTCAGAGCAAAAGTTATATCCATACTATGGTGCATCAGGTATCATTGACTATATTGATGATTATCTTTTTTGATGGTAAATTTATTTTATTAAGTGAAGATGGTGCAAACATTCTTGATAGGAACTATCGTGTCGCTTTTATTGCAGAAGGGAAAATTTGGGTTAATAACCATGCTCATGTTTTGCAATCAAATGATAATATAGATATCAATTTTATAGCAGAAAAGCTTGAGAGCTTGGATTATAGCATTTATAATACGGGAACCACTATGCCGAAATTAAACCAAGAGGTGTGTAGAAATATTCCACTATGGTTGCCACCTACAGAGGAACAAGTAAAAATCGGCACTTTGTTATCCCTATTAAATGAACGTATCACTACCCAAAGCAAAATAATTGAGAAATATGAATCTCTAATTAAAGGGATAGGCAATAAACTATTCTCCTTCAAAATGAGGTTTAAAACTAATGATGGAAATGATTTCCCTAGTTGGAAAAACTAAATCATTTGAGAATATAGGAACAAAACATTTAGTGGTTTGTCAGGGAAACCAAAGAGGACATTTTGGCATAGAAAACCATACATTCAATATAAGCAAGTCTTTGATTTTTCCCCAAATACAGATACAAAATTGTGGGTTGGTTAATGTATTAGATAGTGAAAATCAGAACAATGTGAAATATGGAGATATACTTTTCACTGTATCGTCTGAAACACCTGATGAAATAGGGATGTCTTCAGTCTTACTAGATGAAGTAGACGAAATGTATCTTAATAGCTTTTTGCTTTGGATATAGACTTTCATCATTTGAGGTTTTGAATCCACTATATGCAAGTTATTTTTTTCGAGATTCTTCATTTAGAAATAAAGTAGTGAAGATTGCCCAGGGAAGTACGCGATATAATATCTCTAAATCTGAGTTTATAAAGTTGAAAATATCATTACCCTGCATAGAAGAACAAGCACGTATTGCTTCGTTTCTCTCGGCAGTTGACGAGAAAATTAAAGAAGAAAAGGAAATATTGGCTTTATACCTAATACAGAAAAACCATCTGCTTCGTCAAATGGTTATATAACCATCTGACGAAGCAGATGGTTTTTCTGTTGTTTTAATGCTTGTAAATACAAATTCTCAATATTCTTCTTATTATACAATGAATTATATAGCTGACAAATTTGTTTTTGATATAATAAATCAGGAATATGAATAACGGTTTTACCCAATTCTGTTTGATTTATACTTGCCTGCGAAATTGCTTTGTTACAAATTGACTGAAAATGGATTTTATATTTAGCTGTATTTAGTAGCAGAAACACGTAAAAGGCTCAACGATTTTACGTGGTATCAATCTAAGTAAATTCATTCCGTGATAGAGATCGTATTCCCTGTCAACAAAAGCGGTATTTCCTATATATTGTACACTGTTAATATTACTAAACAAAATATCCCCAATATGAAGTTTAAAATCAGCAGAAGAATCAAATGGTTTTACATATCCTATCTTTATCTAGGTTGATATGCCAATGTTTCTAATAGTTTCAATGCGAGAAACCATTAACCCTTGTGTTGTCCTGTGTTCCAAATATCCACTTCTAATTTCAACATATATCTGATAACCGATAAGTTGTATATTCTTTTTTATTGATTAGTAGTTTTTCATTTATCCCTTTAATTAGAGATTCATATTTCTCAATTATTTTGCTTTGGGTAGTGATACGATGATCAAGCAGGAATAATAATCGTGCGATTTTTGATTGTTCACAAATTGTAGGATATGTAATATTTCTTCTTTCCATATCTGCTTTAGTGATATGCGCCATTGTACCACCTTGTACTTCGTTTTTTATTGAAGCAGCATCCTTTTCCAAGAAATAAAACAAGAACTCTTTACAAACTTCTTGAAATGAATCTATTTTCCAAATGTGATAATGATATATAACCTTCTCTCCTTTCCAAAATCGGGGACCGAATGATGCAGACCATGCATATAATAATTCACCATCAGAAGCTGTTTTATCCTCTTCAAGTTCTAAATCAGAATAATACCATGAATCATTTGTGAAAAAAATTGCCAACTCTAAGCACCCTATATTTACCCGCAGACAATAATTCATGCTGTTTGTATGCTCTTCCGTTATGAAATGTACATACACTATCAAGTATATTCAATTTCCATTCCCCTTAAACTCCGGGAATCTCAAAGTTGGAACATTGAGGTTTTTGTATTGTTATTATTTGCCATAACTGTTATTCTTCATTTAAGGTTAAAATCGAATGAAAGGATGTCGTTGTCATCAAACCGATCAAAGTCAGAACAGAATAATCTATCCTGTATAATTCGATATTTTTCGAACTCTGATTCTGCAAAAGATTTAGCAAACTCTGCGGTAACTTTACCCGCATCAATCAATACTGCATTATCTCCAGCTTCGAGAATAATATCTATTCGTCTTGCCCAATCTTCCATAGTCATAGGGATGTGCCGTTTTGCCATACGTTCAGCCATATCTAGAGTCGCGTTGACCAAACGTCCCATATCCTCTAATTCTAATTCATTTAAATAATTTTTTGCTATACTCACATCAGGTTTTACAATTTTCCCGTTAGGGGCATTTTCCCAGGTTGTCAATCCCATATTTTCTTTTTTGTGCATTGGCTCGCTCTACTATTAGTTCGGCAGCTGTATGACCATGTACGGCAAAGTGTATTTTGTTTTGCACTTTTTAAAAAATAGACGAGTAGTTGGTGCATCCTTATTGTAATCAATAGCTGTAGCATATATATCGGTCAACTTCTGATAGAAACGACGTTCGCTTAATCTTATCTCCCTAATTTCGGCAAGCAAATGTTCGAAATAGTCTTCACCAATGAATGAACCATTTTCCATTCGCTTTTTATCAATAACATAACCACGTATGGCAAATTGTCGCAATATGCAGGTTGCCCATTGGCGGAATTGAGTGGCGCGGACGGAATTCACACGGTAACCAACAGAAATAATAGCATCGAGCGAATAGAAAGAAGTTTTATAGGATTTGCCATCTGAGGCAGTTGTTTCCAAAATGGAAATAACTGATTTTTTCTGAAAGTTCACCTGTATCGAAGATATTCTTCAAGTGTTTACTGATGGCAGGAACACCTACATCAAACAGTGTAGCCATTGCCTTCTGCGTGCACCAAATTGTTTCGTCTTTATACGTCACTTGTACACCGTTTCCTTTACCTTCCATCACGAACATGAGGAACTCGGCTGTACTATTTTTTATTTCAAAATTCTTCGGCATCGTTATTACTCTATCAATCCAAGTTCTTTCAGATAAACATTTATTTCTTTGTCTAAGTCAGCTCGTTTAGCTTCAAGTTCTTTGATTTCAGCCATTACTGCATGTATATCAATGGGCTCTTCTTCTTTGAACGTGCTTACGTACCGAGAAATATTAAGATTATAACCGTTTTGTTCAATCTCGTCCATAGATACCCGTCGGGAGTATCGTTCTTCCTCTTTTCGGAATTGATATGTTTCTATGATTTTTTGAATATCATTAGGCTTGCCATCTTCTCCTTCTCGTCGACGATTTTGTCTCTTATCTTTTTCAAAATGCTCGCTGGCATTGATGAAAAGAACATCATCAAATTTCTTGCATTTCTTTAATACTAAAATGCAAACCGGAATTCCTGTTGAAAAGAACAGATTAGCAGGTAAACCTATCACTGTATCTATATTATTATCTTTCAGTAGTTTGGTGCGGATACGTTCCTCTGCTCCACTACGAAATAATACCCCATGCGGGAGTATGATAGCCATTGTCCCTCCATTGACAAGAAATGGAAGCCGTGCAATAAGAATGCAAAGTCAGCAGCCGATTTAGGGGCAATGCCATAGTTCTTGAAACGGAAATCTTCTGTTAGCGTGTCAGTAGGTTCCCCACGTAAGCTAAAAGGGGGATTTGCAACGATAGCATCGAATTCCATCTTTTTTGCAGGATTCATTTCGTTCAGAATATTCCAGTCATTGATCAATGTGTCGCCATGGTGTATTTCGAATTCTGTATCTTTGAGTCCATGTAACAGCATATTCATACGGGCAAGGTTATAGGTGGTAATATTCTTTTCTTGCCCATAAATTTTCCCTATACTTCCTTCGGTTTCCACTAACTGCCTGCGAACATTCAATAATAAGGAGCCGGAGCCACATGCGAAATCCAATACTCTATCTAATTTATTCTTTTCTCCTAATGCCGGGTCTTGACTATCTAAGATCACAATTTTAGATAAAATGGTCGATAACTGTTGCGGAGTATAAAACTCTCCGGCTTTCTTTCCTGAGCCTGCGGCAAACTGACCGATAAGGTATTCATAAGCATCGCCTAAAATGTCTGTATCTGTTGAGAATCTGGCAATTCCTTCTGCTATTTTTGAATAATAGTGCAAAGTTTCTTATTTCTATCCGAGGCTGTTCTGCCTAACTTTTCCGAATTCAAGTTTATTTCCGAAAATAAGCCTTGGAAAGTACTTTCAAATGACTCATTTTCAATGTATCTAAAGCCTTCTTCAAGTGTTTGTAGCAACTCTCCATTCTGAGTACGAGCCATTTCTGAAATGTTACTCCATAAATATTGAGGTTTTATGACATAATGAACTTTACGGCGCATTTGTTTTTCAAATTCCGGTACGTCCATTTCATTTGCTTTATACCATATTCCCAAAGCTCTATGTTTGTTGGCTTCTTCCAACTGAGGATAATCTCTCCCTAATTCTTTCTTTACAGCTTCTTCGTAATTATCAGACAAATAGCGTAGAAAAAGAAATGATAGCATATAATCGCGAAAGTCATCTGCATTCATTGCTCCACGCAACCCGTCTGCTATTTCCCAAAGGGTTTTGCCTAATTGTTTTTGATCTTGTACTGTCATATTTAATTTCTCATTTTTTCTTTGTTAATCGCATCAATCACTTCTTTTTCTTCTTCAATTAGAAGAATAGGTAAGTCAAATTGATATTTATCCAAAAACGCTCGCAATATCTTTATAAAAAGAACTTTGTTGTCATCTCCCATTTCTACAGGTTCGTAAATAGAATACTTCCCATGGCTCAGTAGGTTTAGTGCTCGTGAGTAAAGTACTTCATCCTCTACTCCATGAATACATTTTGAAAAGTCGTCATATCCGAAGAACGTAGATGTCTTTTCTAAAATACTGCGTAACATATTGAAATGATATGTATTGATTTTACCCGACTCCATCACTTGTTTGAGTTCGCTCAATATGGCTATATGATGGAAGAAAGGTGTTTCGTCAGTTGCCTGTAGAGTATATCCGTCAGTTCCATTCTTATGTAGGAAATATCGTTTGCATGGTTTTTGCTTTAATTCATTGTAAACGACGTTGAAAAACAAGCTGTGGTGAGATGAAATAACAGATTTGACCTTATCTTTTCCTTTTTTCAACAACTGAGATAAATCACTGGCTACAGCAATAGCATTGTTGTCATCTAACGAGGAGATTGGATCGTCTATGTAAATGTATTCAACCCAATTGTAAGCTTCTGCACCATCAATTGTCAGTTCGCAGATGGCAAGAAAGATACACCAGATAAAAATATTCTCTTCACCGCGAGAAATTTTTAATATTGTTCTGAATGATATACTCAGGCTCTTTGTTGTTAAACTTATGTTTGGGATTGGGAACCTGCTTGCTGAAGCTTATTTCCCATTTTTCATAATCAAATTTGAAGTCAAATTCCGCATAACGTTCTAGGTATGCGAAGATTTTCTCTTCTAAGGCCAATTCTTTAAATGCATTGAAGAATTTTGAATCAGCATTTATTTTAAGAACACGGTCCATATCATTGTCTAAGTCATTATCCCAATGAAACAGATCTTCGGTGAAAGCATTAAAATAGAGAGTGTCTCCATTTATTTTCTTTTTTCCTTTATTCTTGAATTCTATAGATAAACGGGTTTTTCCCTGTTCCATTATGAGCGTAGAGTAAGACGAAATCGTGTTCAATCAGATCGCCACGTAACTTTGCGGCTAATCCCGACAAATCTTTATATTTATATATTTTAGGTTGGTTACTCATATTCTTTTTCATGTTATTCATAAGCAGCTAATCCTGAAATCTCACGTCCTTGAGCTTGTTTTTAAGTGAGGACTAAGTCTGCCATCAATGCAAGTTCTTTCGTCCGGCGTTCTTTCCAACTTAGTTCTAGCGGTTCAAGGAGATCTGTTAGTTTTTCACCATCGAAAATCATACGTTGTATAATTTTGTCTGTAAAATCCTTTAAGGCAGACGCGGCTATTCCGTGTTTGTTTGCGATATCGGATAGCTCTTTTCATTTTTCTCTATCTTAAAAGCATTGTAACCATCATGTAGTGATTGTACATCTTGACCATTGTTCCAATCAAACTTTTTATGTATTCAGTTAAATCTTCTTGTTCATCCATCAAATTAGAGCTTGAACAAAGCAGGTTGATGATTTGTGCTTTTGTCATTTTTTTGTTTAGATGGTTTCTTTTGAGTGCTGTCGGCAATTAGTCCCATGATGTAATCATAGTCAATCAATGCTGAGGAAAAAAGTACAAACTCAAAAATCAAGTTGCTGTATATCTACAGGAATGTTATCGCCGCCTTTTTGTTGTATTTTCCTAAATTGCTTAGCCGTTTCTATGTACGAACTTTTAAATGAACGGAAAGTGTTTTCAGGCAATATCTCTTCAATTTGAGTTTGTTGTTCCTCGTTTAAGTCTGTATATTGGTCGAGCTGGGTTTTTAACCGCTGTACTTCCTTGAAATTTTTGACAAAAGCGATTCGAGAAGTATCCCCTTCAAATTATATACTTCCTGAGGTTCGCAGGCTAAATTATTTTGTCGCATGAAATCACCTAAAGCTGCTACGGCTTCTTTATATTTTTCAATTACTACAGGAGCCGGATCAACTAACCAGATTTTTTTTCGCCTGCTCTTTAGATTTTTCTCCTGAGAATAAAGCGATAGCTTCGTTTACGGCATTTTCCTGGTGGCGGAAATCTAATATATTTCCGTATGGTTTAGTATCGTTTAGTACACGGTTGGTACGTGAAAAAGCCTGTATCAGTCCATGATATCTTAGATTTTTATCTACATACAAAGTGTTGAGATATTTAGAGTCAAAACCCGTAAGTAGCATATCTACTACAATAACGATATCAATTTTATTTTTGTGAGGATAATCTGCATTACTGTATTGTTGGTCTTTGATGCGCTTTTGTACATCGTGGGAAGACAAATCAAACTCATTAATGTTGTGATTTGTTCCGTATTGGTTATTATAATCCCTGATAATACTCTTTAATGCTGCTTTCTTCTCATCAGGATTTTGCTTGTTGTCTTCTTTTTCTTGCTCCAAGTCTTCCTGAATTTGCTGAATATCTTTATTTCCCTCTGCCGGAGGTGAAAAAAACGCAGGCTATATTTAGAGGTATATAGTCTTTGTTTGCTTTCTGCTTTTGTTTCTGGATTTCTTTGAAAAGGTTATAATATTCTATTGCATTGTTTATAGAAGCGGTTGCCAGAATCGCATTGAACTTCCTCGAATTGGTTGCGGCATTGTGTTTGTCTATAATAGCTTCAATCACTGCTTGTTGAGTAATCGTTTCTCCAGGCTTAGGATTAATGTTCCCTTTTCCTTTAAAATATTCTACATGAAAACGTAATACGTTTTCGTCGTCAATTGCATTTGTAATGGTGTAGGCATGCAGTTCTTTTTCGAAAATATCTTTGGTGGTCTTGTTGGAGGCCTGTTCGTCCTCTATAGTCTTTTGCGTTGCGTTATCATTGAAAATAGGTGTTCCGGTAAAGCCGAACAATTGAGCATTAGGGAAGAATTCCTTGATAGCTTTATGATTTTCACCAAATTGCGCACGGTGACATTCATCAAAGATGAAAATTATTCGTTTTTACTCAATGGATTTAAGCGTTCTTTATAGTTCTTTTTATGGTTTCCGTCCAATGCTAAGCCCAACTTTTGGATAGTCGTTACAATGACTTTATCTGCATAATCTGTAGAAAGTAGTCGTCTTACAAGTGTTTCAGTATTGGTGTTTCCTCTACACTTCCTTTGAAACTTATTAAACTCTTCCGGGTTTGCCTGTCCAAGTCTTTGCGGTCAACAACGAAAGACATTTTTTCTATGTCCGGATTATCTTTCAATAACGTGGAGGCTTTGAAAGAAGTAAGCGTCTTTCCACTACCTGTGGTATGCCATATATAACCGTTACCCCCGATTTTGATAATGCAGTTTACGATTGCTTTTTTTACTGCATAGATTTGGTAGGGACGCATAATCAATAGTTTTTTTGCTCGCTTTCTATCAAAACCATATATTTGCTAATCATTTCCCCCTAATGTACATTTGGGTAAGAATAGTTCTGCAAAAGAGTCTAAATGTCTGATTTTCTATTTCGCTCATTTGCAAGTTGATACAGGTAGAAATTGCTCGTTGGAATCAAAACTAAAATGTTGATTT
>VOFH01000093.1_pt1:0-52500 | contig 98780 bp, 126 predicted proteins | sample 5384091 | NCBI WGS metagenome assembly VOFH01 (sample SAMN12384727, study PRJNA508395) | human gut metagenome | isolation source: healthy gut G | host: Homo sapiens
TTTCTACTGATGGATGGACCAGCTCCGACATCCTCTATCGGATCAATGGACTCAGGAATCTGTTCCTCTACTGCATTTCCTGTGACTTCATCCCATTTTCTGATTTTTTCATCTTTGCCATCTGGACGCTCCTTTCTTCGGATACTTTTTATACGGCTTTATCTAACGAGTTGGAAAGAGTTTATCTGCACCCTTTACAGGCTCAAACAATATCAACACCTCCTAAATCCTTTCCTTTTAATGATCTACTAATCGTTCCGTCTTCTTTAGGAATAAGATAACCAACATCCGCCTGTTTAAGCATATAGTAATCGTTCATTCCATCTCCATAAGCTATCACTGTCTTTCCTGCCTCTTGAAGCTTCTTTGTAATAAAGAATTTTGTCTCAGCGGACATTTCTACTCCTGCAAAATAAAGAACACCTAAATAGTCTGATATAAAGTTCCAAACACGCTCATGACCTGATGTAAGTATAAAGGAATCCATATTCAAGACTTTACAAACTTTTTCGTTTAGACCAACAGGTAATTCTTTCAAATCATCAAAACAATAAGTTTTAAATTCTTCTGCCTGCCTCCATGACTGAAATCCTGTATAAAAATTACCATCATATATATGCGTAGTATATCCAAATACTGCATGCGAACTATCTTCTTTTGTAATCGTCTTGTCTCCATCCAAAAGAGTTATTTCTTCCGAATCTGTGCAGTTCAAGATTTTTTCGGCACAATCTGCAGCAAACCGTTTGCAGCTAAAACCATTTACAATAGCATTTATGAACTTCACAACTTCTGTCACATCAGTAAAAAATTATCCTTCGGATTATCTATTACATAAAAATCCTTATTATTCTTGTGACAGTAATCACGTAGCCTTTCAATTTCATTAATTTGCCATTTTTCTATATCGTAAGATAAGTATTTCTTGTTCTTATATGATTCTCTCATCCGCTTTATTAGTACGTCTGGTGAAATATAAAGATAAAGAATAACATCGTATAGCTGTCCATCCATATCAGTAAATGCTACTTTATCACCAAATGCATAGTGTCCATCCATAATGAATGAATCTACGCACAACAATCGTTTTGCCAACTCTTCACGAGCCATATTTTTTCCATAATCATCTTCTAAATCAAAAGAGGGACATATTTCACGCAAAAGAACACTGCCAGCCATAACTTCAATAGAATCTACTTTTTCCAAAATATAAGTTTTACCAGCAGTTGGCATACCATATAATCCGATTCTCATAGTGACTCCTTATAACAATAATTTCTGTCAAAATCTAAAGATATCTTTTCTAATTCTTCAAATGTCATATCGCTTTTTACCAACCGGAGGTAAATCGATACAATTACCACAGAAATAAACAAAACCATTAGCAAAAAAATAGTTATTTGTCCCAGCGCCACATTGTCCACCATACATTGTACAATCAAGCCCGCCTCTTCTTACATCAGTGTCTTTTCAGCACTTTCTAGAAAATCACGGTATTCTTGCAACGAGATTCCATATCTTCCTATCATCCTCGAAAAGGTCACTCGCACTCCAAATGGTTTGAAAAAGTTTATAACCTTATCCGCATTTAATAAACTATCCTCTCCTACGGTCGCATTAAATGTAGGATAATGTCCGGTCACACGTTTATATTCCTCGACATTGTGCATAGCCTTGTCAAAAGAATTACCACGATTCTTGTCATGCAGTTCCTTATAACCGTCCATGGAAAAGCCTACATTTACACTATGATTCTCTAAAATCTCCACTCCTCATCATTCAAAGACACAGTGCCATTGGTAATTGTATAAATACTTATATTAGGATAATCCTCTAAATAAGCGATATATGACTTAAGTTTAGGCCAATCAAGTAATCCTTCGCCATTTCCTACAAAACCTATCTTGAAGTTTCCTTTGGCATAAGTTTTAACATTATCAAGTATCTTAAATACATCCATATCCGCATCATCTAAGATGCTTTTTTCATGAAAATGACAATACTTACATCCTAAATTGCAGCGATTATTGATGGATATACAAATCCTATTAATCATTGCCATCACTCTCTTTCAACATACTAATAAGTTCTTCATTACCCCTATCGTAGGCGTAATCCAAAGCAGTCTTTTTATCCTTGAAAGACATTATATTTTTATCAGCTCCATGTTCCAAAAGATACTTCAAGATTGAAGCATCCTCCTTGTGAAAAACCGCCTTCATCAGTGCCGTAAAACCATTCTTCATATCCTGCTGGTTAATATAAGCACCATTTTCTACAAGCAGCTTCACAAGATTCAAATGCCCATGCCATGTAGCAATCATTAATGGCATATTGAATGGATTTGTCTCACTCTGAGAAGGCTCATTTACATTAGCTCCATTTTGGATTAATAACTTTGCAAAATTCTCTGCGTCTCTTCCATTTTGCATTTGCATAACATGCGATAATGGTGGCAAATAATGTTTTTTTGTTATCTACTGCATTAACATCTATTCGATCTAGCGAAAGCAGGTACTTTTACCATTTCTTCATCCTTATTAACTAATGCCTGTATTAATGGCGTATATCCTGATCTAGAATCAATAGCGTTTACATTTATGCTTTTTCCTTTCTTCTCCAAAAGATTTTTTGCAGAATCTAAGTCGCGTTTCAAAACAGCCACAAAAAATCTTTGCGAAAGTGCATCATTATAACCATCCTTCTCGCTAAAGATCTTGATATATTGATTTGATCCGATTATTCTCAGATTAGTTAATCCTTTCGTATTCTTAAGAATGAAGTCCTTATCATTAGTCAAAAGATAAACTGAATTTGAAATATCTTTCTCCGCCAGTTTTATCGCTATATCCAAGATTTTATCATCGTTACTTCCATCAATATCAGAGTCTGTGTGAATATCCAACTTTTCAGTCTTTTTCTTTACGATAATATCTTCACACAAAGAAGCATTTCTACGTTCCTTTTCTTTTCCATGATCCTTTTGATAATTTATCTCTTCAATAACCGGGATTGGAATATACACTGTCACAGTCTTTAAGTAGAACTCCTAACATTTCAGGACGATTCAACAAAATGTTGGTATCAACAACCACAATATTTTTAGATTTTACATCTATAAGCTCATTAAAATTGATATTTGTAATCTGCGCCAGTTTTACTAACACTTCAAAACTTGGTGCCTGAGAACCATTTTCAATAAAACTTAATGTTGTTCTGCTGATTCCTAGTTCTTTTTGCAAATGCCTCTTGCTTAATATCTGCATTATTACGGTATTCTATAATTTTTTGTCCTAAATCCATAAGTCTCTGATCCGGTGTACTCATATCCAATCCTCCATACTTTTGACAGATTAAAATTCTGGTGTAACAGTTACCTCTTCATCAAGGACCTCATTCATCTTTTCAACAAGTACCTGTTCTGCTTCATTAGCCTGTTCCGCTGTTACTCTCTTCTTTTTAAAATGCTTAATTGCCTTAGCTCCCAAATATAAGCATCCTGCTCCAACAACAATCACTCCATCAATAATTAACTGTTCTTTCCTACCTTCCTGAAAGGAATGATCCTTTACAATCTGAAGGTACTTTTCTGGTCCACCAAATTCCTTTGCTGTGTGTGCAAGATTTGCATAATCCCAATCTTTAGCCATTGTACATTCCTCCTTATGCTAATTGTAAGTTTTTAAATAAATCGCCCATAGAAAAGCAAAGTGTGTCATTGCATTCGTTGTGAGCACTTTCAAAGTAACTATTCAATTTTAATTCTGGCTCTAACATCATTTTGGCAAATAGTTTTGCTGTATTTTCAGCATCTACCAATCCATCATGTTCATGCCCCTCTTGGATAATATCTGTAGCAATAAGAGCTTCTGATAACCTGAAGATTCTTTCTTCATCTAATCTTTCTGAAAACATCTTCTGACAATCAATCCAAGTTCCTAATATAGAATCAAGTCTTTCATCTTCTATCAGTTTTGCCTCAGCCTCTTTCGTCTTACATATGTATTGAATTCATCAACCACTTCATAATTTTCATTTAAAAGCACTGCACCGATTTGGATGGTTTCGTTTGCTCCATGAAATTCTTTTTTCTGTTTGAATAAGGTACTTTACACATTTCAAGATCAACAACTACATATTGGTTCATATAATCATCTCCTCTTAATCTGATTTATAAGTGCGCTCCTTATCTTTTATATTTTAACATCGTCCTACATAAAGTAAATAGGTATGTTTAATTTGTTTAACATCCTTTACACTGTTTAAAATCCTAACATAAAAAACCGGTAGGTTTTTACCCCTACCGATCCATCTAATAAATTGTTCGGTTTTATAATAATCCTTCTACTTTACGCTTTATTACCCAATAAACATCTTCCACATCACGATCAGATAGTTTTTCAAGTAATTTAAAGAACGAACTGTATTTGGCAGCCAATCTCTTCTCTTCTCCTTCAGCTGTAAAATCTACAAATAGTAGCTCTCTTACATCCACATTATAGATACGAGAGAATTGAGCAAGCTCATCTGCAGTTATATTTCTTTTCGCAGACTCAATGTCACTGATTGTACTCTTTTTAATTTTTATAAGAGTCGCTGCTTCATCTTGAGTTATTCCAGCCCTAACACGAGCTTCCTTAATCTTCTTTGCCGTAAATTCAGACATTTTAAACCTCCTTCTAATTTCGAAATCCCGATCTTTTTCCAATGGTGGTCTTTTTGTGTTCGGAATCCCGAACTTTCACCTCCAAATTTTGAAAAATGCATTCAGAAAAAGTTTGTATCATGTCATCCTGGACAGCTGATGAAAATTATTTTCTGTAAAAATATAGGGTGTCTAAGCAGACACCCTATACTAGAAATAGCTTTATTTCAAGCTTTTTTTTGGGTAATGAAACGAGTTTTCCGGATGATAAATCCTCATACTCTGTCTCATAAATTCTTTCGAAATTTCGAAAGTTCCCAAAAAACAGCTCGGATCTTTTAGTGACGTGACTCGGCAATAGCAGCCTGTGCTGCTGCAAGTCTTGCAATAGGTACTCTGAATGGTGAGCAGCTCACATAATCAAGACCTATCTTGTGGCAGAATGCGACTGATGAAGGATCTCCACCATGCTCTCCACAGATACCTATGTGAAGATCCGGATTAACCGGTCTTCCAAGCTTTATTGTCATCTCCATAAGCTTACCAACACCATTCTGGTCAAGCTTTGCAAATGGGTCATTCTCAAATATCTTAGATTCATAGTATGCATTAAGGAACTTACCAGCGTCATCTCTTGAGAATCGAATGTCATCTGTGTAAGATCGTTAGTACCAAAGCAGAAGAAATCAGCTTCCTTAGCAATCTCATCAGCAGTAAGTGCAGCTCTAGGAATCTCAATCATAGTACCAACCTCGTATTCAAGGTCGATTCCTGCTGCCTTAATCTCTTCATCTGCTGTCTCAACAACAGTCTTCTTTACATACTTTAATTCCTTAACCTCACAGATAAGCGGAATCATAATCTCCGGCTTAACATTCCAGTCAGGATGTGCCTTCTTAACATTGATTGCAGCTCTTATAACAGCTCTTGTCTGCATCTTGGCAATCTCTGGATATGTTACTGCAAGACGGCATCCTCTGTGTCCCATCATTGGATTAAACTCATGAAGACTTGCAATAATATTCTTAATAGTCTCTACTGACTTGCCCTGTGATTCAGCTAACTTCTTAATATCTTCTTCCTCTGTAGGAACAAATTCATGAAGAGGTGGATCAAGGAATCTGATAGTTACCGGATTGCCTTCAAGTGCCTCATAAAGTGCTTGAAATCTCCCTGCTGATATGGCAGAATCTTATCCAGTGCTGCTTCTCTTTCTTCTACAGTATCAGAACATATCATCTCTCTGAATGCTGCAATTCTGTCCTCTTCAAAGAACATATGCTCAGTACGGCAAAGTCCGATACCTTCTGCTCCAAGTTCTCTTGCCTTCTTGGCATCCTTAGGAGTATCTGCATTAGTACGAACCTTTAACTTTCTGTACTTATCAGCCCACTCCATAACTCTTTCAAACTCTCCTGCAATCTTGGCATCAACCGTAGGAATCTGTCCATCATATATGTTGCCTGTTGTACCATCAATAGATATATAATCTCCTTCATGGTATTCCTTGCCTGCAAGTGTGAACTTCTTATTAGCTTCATCCATTGCAATATCACCACAGCCAGATACACAGCAGGTTCCCATACCTCTTGCAACAACCGCTGCATGGCTTGTCATACCTCCTCTTACAGTAAGAATACCCTGTGAAGCCTTCATACCTGTAATATCTTCTGGCGATGTCTCAAGTCTTACAAGAACAACCTTCTCACCTCTTGCATTCCACTCTTCTGCGTCTTCTGCTGAGAAAACAATCTTACCACATGCAGCGCCAGGAGATGCTCCAAGACCTCTTCCTGCTGGAGTTGCAGCCTTAAGTGCAGCTGCATCAAACTGAGGATGAAGAAGTGTATCAAGATTACGAGGATCAATCATTGCAACTGCTTCCTTCTCTGTTCTCATCCCTCATCTACAAGATCGCATGCAATCTTTAATGCTGCCTGTGCTGTTCTCTTACCATTACGTGTCTGTAACATGAACAGCTTACCATGCTCTACTGTAAATTCCATATCCTGCATATCTCTGTAATGTTCTTCCAGAGTTGCACACACATCCTTAAACTGCTCAAATGCTTCCGGGAACTTCTCACTCATTTCCTGAATATGCATTGGAGTTCTTACTCCGGCAACAACATCTTCACCCTGTGCGTTAGTAAGGAACTCTCCAAAAAGTCCTTTAGCACCAGTTGCAGGATCTCTTGTAAATGCAACACCAGTTCCACAGTCATCCCCCATATTACCAAATGCCATAGACTGTACATTAACTGCTGTTCCCCAAGAATAAGGAATATCATTATCTCTTCTGTATACATTAGCTCTTGGGTTGTCCCATGAACGGAATACAGCTTTTATAGCTCCGTATAACTGTTCCTTAGGATCATCTGGGAAATCCTTGCCAATCTTAGACTTATATTCAGCCTTAAACTGTGTTGCAAGCTCCTTAAGATCATCCGCTGTAAGCTCTACATCAAGCTTAACCCTCTCTCATCCTTCATCTTGTCAATAAGCTCTTCGAAATATTTCTTGCCAACTTCCATAACTACATCTGAATACATCTGGATAAATCTTCTATAACAATCCCATGCCCATCTTGGATTGCCAGATTTCTGTGCAATTACATTAACAACGTTCTCGTTAAGTCCGAGATTCAGGATTGTGTCCATCATACCTGGCATCGATGCTCGTGCTCCAGAACGAACAGAAACTAAAAGTGGATTCTCCATATCTCCAAACTTCTTGCCTGTAATCTGTTCCATCTTCTCAATATGTTCGTTAATCTGTCCCATGATCTCATTATTGATTTCTCTACCATCCTCGTAATACTGGGTACAAGCTTCTGTTGTAATTGTGAATCCCTGTGGTACAGGTAGACCGATATTAGTCATCTCTGCCAGATTCGCACCTTTACCACCGAGAAGCTCACGCATATCTGCGTTACCCTCTGTAAACAAATACACCCATTTCTTTCCCATAACAAAACCTCCATAATTTAATATTCAGTTATTTAAGTAGTATATTTCTTAGCTTGTTAAAATTATAACATAGTAATCGTTTTCGTGCAACCATAAATGTATTTATTTTAATACAATTTTATATACAAGCCTTACATTTACAGAATATGCTTAATATGGGAAAATATTCATGCTGTACTAAATAGTACAACAATAGAGCCATCACTGAAAACACAATATAAGGAGGATTTTTTCTATGCCTAAAGACCCTGTTATGCTTTTAAGCTTTGTCAATACACAACTTCGAGACAATTACAATTCATTAGAGGAACTGTGCAAATCTTATATGATTTCTGAGGAAGAAATAACCAATAAGTTAAAATCAATTAATTATGAATATAATACTGAAAAGAACCAGTTTATCTAGTTCTGTATAAATATGTCTTAATCTGATTATTGATTCGTTGTTCATGATACCTATAGGTAGTCGCATTATCACTTGATTTATAGGACATATCCAGGCAGAATCCTTATTCAACCTTCATTTTTCTTCCAATCTGCCTATAGATAAACTTCCTCGTGCCTGCCTGATAGGTATATTCCTGCAATTTCATGTATTTCTGCCTGAAATTTGCCTATATAGATTGATTATTTATTGTTCTTATAGGAACACGCAGAAGTAAGTTCCTGAACAGAAACAGACTTTTCCATAAAATAAAAGCAATGCCAGTATCCACTCTTCCCAGCATTGCTTTATCTTTATATATTATATTGTCAGCTATCACTCCATATCCGGACACTTGTATCCCGCATTAATCATATTAACTCGCAGCTTTTTCTACACTTACCACTAGCTTTTTTTGTGCACCCTTTTCCATACTTATGCTCTCATCTTCGACCAGTGAATATATCATCCGGTTGCCTTCTTCTCTTCCTTTCTGAAGTCCTTTCTCAATTCCCCTGTCTTCAAGTCTCTGTGCTACATCACACATATTGCTCACTCCTTCCTTATCTGACAATATCTCTTCATATCTGTTATCCCCTGTCATAACTGATAAGAACTTTAGTATCTCATCCACATGCTTAATTGTTGTCTTATCATCTGGTATGTAATCTTTGTTCTTTCTCTTGTTCACAAAGAAATTAGCAACGATCTTATAATCACTTGTAAACTTTGCTATCTGTTCATCTGTCAGCCACGCTATCTCAAATACATTAGCTTTAGTGTCATTAACATACTTATCCAAATTATCCGGAACTTTAATCAGAGACTTAAGATTCTTTGGTGCTGTCCATTTTCTGTCTGTACCATAATACAGCACCATCGTTATTACCGGCACTATTGTTTTCTTATCATATTGTCCTCTGTATGAAGCACCTTCATATCCCGATATCCTTGCTGGCATTCTTTTCTCAACCTTTGTCTGATTCTCTATGCCATACAGGACTATGTCTGTACATCCTCTTTTCCAATACTTAGCAATATCGCGTTCCTGTTCATGAACTTTTCCATCTTCAGCCTTATACTGTGAATGAACTGTCGTATTAACAAGTTCATTCTCTTCAACCTCCGACTTTCCATCAAATAACAACACATTAACAATATCCGCAAATATATCATTATTATCTTCCAGTACCTTTTGTGTTATATCTTTTCTTTCATTCACATACAAGCAGTCTGTCATGAATCTTTAACCATAAATCATTTTTAATATACAATTAATATAAGTTTTTGTCAATACCGTAATTGCGGTTTGCCTATAAAGTATGCTGTCAGAAATTCAAAGAATAAATTGTTGGTTTGCTTTAAAAAGCCTACTAAACTTGCATTACGCAATAGTTTAGTAGGCTTTTTAATTTCATCAATGACAACTTTCAATTTCAAAAACCTACTAATTCGCATATATACAATAATCTGGTAGGCTTTTATTTCAAAAGTATCATCTGTATTTATAGTCATTTAGCAAAAGTCAAAAATTCCAATGCCCCCTAAAAGGACCATAAAGTCCTTACAATATCAGGCCTTATCCCTCAACAGCCCTTGCAGCGGCTCTGGCTGTCAGCTTTCCATCTACAAGGTCAATAACAATATCATCACCTGTATTGATATTGCCTGCAAGTATTAACTTGGCTGCCAGTGTCTCAACTGTCTTCTGGACATATCTCTTAAGCGGTCTTGCACCATACATTGGGTCAAATCCGTTTTCAACTATGAAATCCTTGGCTGTATCTGTAAGAACAATCTCAAGCTCTTTATCTGCAAGTCTCTTGTTAACATCTGCAACAAGAAGATTGATAATATTGCTGATATTATCCTTAGTAAGAGGCTTGAACATAATTATCTCATCAAGACGGTTAAGGAATTCAGGTCTGAAATGATTCTTTAAATCACCCATAACAGCTTCCTCTGCCTCTGGCTTAATTGAGCCATCAGGATTGATGCCTTCAAGCAGATATGAAGAACCAATGTTACTTGTCATTATGATTATAGTGTTCTTAAAATCCACAGTTCTTCCCTGTGAATCAGTGATACGGCCATCATCAAGTACCTGTAAGAGGACATTAAATACATCTGGATGTGCCTTCTCAACTTCATCAAAAAAGAACAACTGAATATGGTTTTCTTCTTACAGCTTCTGTAAGCTGTCCACCTTCATCATATCCTACATATCCCGGAGGTGCTCCTATAAGACGGGATACTGAATACTTCTCCATATACTCGGACATATCAAGTCTTACAATGTTATTTTCATCATCAAACAAGCTCTGAGCCAGTGCCTTTGCAAGCTCTGTCTTACCTACACCTGTAGGTCCTAAGAACAGGAATGAACCAATTGGCTTAGTCGGGTCTTTAATACCAGCCTTAGACCTTATGATTGCCTCTGTTACCTTAGTAACACCTTCATCCTGTCCTATAACTCTCTTGTGAAGTTGTTCATCAAGATTAAGAGTTTTCTGTCTCTCAGACTCACTTAACTTGCTAACCGGAATACCAGTCCATCTTGATATAATCTTAGCAATCTCTTCCTCTGTAACACTTTCATGAACAAGACTCATATCTCTGTTACTTGACTTCTTCTCAGCTTCTTCCAAAGCCTTCTGTGCCTGTGGAAGCTTACCATACTGGAGTTCTGCTGCCTTATTAAGATCATATTCTCTCTTAGCCTGTGCTATCTGGGTATTAATCTGGTCAATCTCTTCCTTTAACTTGCTTACCTGGTCAACAGAAGATTTCTCGCTGTCCCATTTAGCTTTCTGGATATTGAAATCAGACCTTAATTCAGATAATTCCTTCTGTAATGCATCAAGTCTTTCCTTACTGAGGTTATCTGTCTCTTTCTTAAGAGCAGCCTCCTCAATCTCAAGCTGCATAATCTTTCTTCTCTTCTCATCAAGTTCGGCAGGCATTGAATCAAGTTCCGTCTTAATCATTGCACATGCCTCATCTACAAGGTCAATAGCCTTATCTGGCAGGAATCTGTCTGAAATGTATCTGTCTGACAAAGTAGCTGCACTTACAAGTGCGCCATCTGTAATCTTAACTCCATGGAACACTTCATATCTGTCCTTAAGACCTCTAAGGATTGAGATAGTATCCTCAACTGTAGGTTCATCAACCATAACTGGCTGGAATCGTCTTTCAAGTGCCGGGTCTTTCTCAATATACTCTCTGTGCTCATCAAGAGTTGTAGCACCTATACAATGAAGTTCACCACGGGCAAGCATAGGCTTTAACATATTGCCTGCGTCCATAGCACCTTCTGTCTTACCTGCACCGACAATAGTGTGAATCTCATCAATAAACAGGATTATCTGTCCTTCAGATTTCTTAACCTCGTCAAGTACAGCCTTAAGTCTTTCCTCGAATTCACCACGATACTTTGCACCTGCAACAAGCGCGCCCATATCTAGTGCAAAAAGCTTCTTATCCTTTAAGCCTTCTGGAACATCTCCCTTACAATTCTCTGTGCAAGTCCTTCAACAACTGCTGTTTTACCAACACCAGGCTCACCAATAAGAACGGGATTATTCTTCGTCTTACGGGAAAGGATTCTTATTACATTTCTGATTTCATTATCCCTGCCAATAACCGGGTCAAGTTTTCCATCCTTGGCTCTTTCTACAAGGTCTGTAGCATATTTGCTAAGAGTATCATAAGTTGCCACCGGATTATCCGAAGTGACACTCTGGTTGCCTCTTACTGTCGCAAGGGCTGACAGGAATGATTCCCTGTTAATTCCATATGTCTTAAAAAAGCTGCTTTATACCCTTGTTAGGTGCTGCAATCATCGCAAGCATAAGATGCTCAACAGAAACATATGCATCCCCCATTCTCTTTGCTTCATCTTCTGCATTTACTAAAACCTTATTAAGGTCATTGCTTACATAAAGCTGTACATTTCCTGAAACCTTATTCTTCTGGCTAAGTAAAGTCTCAATATTCTTAATAAATGTGTCCTTATCAATTCCCATCTTCTCTATCAGGCTCGCGATAAGACTATCTTCTATAGTTAAGAGACTGTACAGAAAATGTTCCTGATCAATCTCCTGATTACCATAATCGTAGGCAAGCTTCTCGCACTGGTTAACAGCCTCAATAGACTTCTGTGTGAACTTATTAATGTTCATACGATTACCTCCTTCTATTACAATGAATGCTTAACTTCACTGTTTATCTATTGTTTTCCTCTTACAATTGATGTTATACATCTCATTGTTAGCACTGTCAAGGGGTGAGTGCTAATGAATTTATTAAAAAATATAAAGCCAGCAAAATACTGGCTTTACACTATAATAAATAATTAAATTATATATTTTTATCGCTTTATGTACCTTATCAATCTGATATAAGCAGCACAGAAACATCATTAACATTTGTGCCCGTAGGACCTGTTATAATAAGCCCCTCTGTTAGTTTCAAAGCATTATAAGCATCATTATTCTTAAGTACTTCAAATATATCTATTCCTTTATTCTTTAATTCTCCTGCTGTATCACCATCGCTATATCCACCTGCCGCATCCGTAGGTCCGTCTGTTCCATCGCTGCCTATACTGAATACAGCTGCATTTGACATTCCCTTAATACCTTCTGCTGCTGACAGTGCAATCTCCTGATTTCTTCCGCCTTTGCCATGTCCGGTAATATTAACAATCGTTTCACCACCTGCTATGTATGCCAGCTTCTTTCCTGACTTACAATGTGTCTTTGCTATAGATGCAAGAAAACTTCCGGCTTCTTTTGCCTGACAGCATAACTGGTCCGTAAGCATTATTGGTTCATATCCATACTTTGAACATTCCCTTGATACTGCACTGCATAATTCACGCACACTTCCATTAATAAAAGTTGTTACATTATCCAGTTTCTTCGGTGTCTCAATATCCATCAGCTTTTTTACATCTTCACTTATATTAAGATTATATTTTTCTACAATGTGCCATGCTTCTTCACATGTTGTTGTATCTGCACATGCCGGACCTGAAGCAATCATATCCAGTGGGTCACCAAGTATATCTGATAATACTATTGATAATACATGCGCCGGTTCACATAATTTTGCAAACCGTCCGCCCTTTACTTCTGATAAGCGTTTTCTTATCGTATTAATCTCAACAATATCTGCGCCGCATGCAAGTAACTGATTAGTTATATCCTGCAATTCTTCTCCTGTAATCTTCGGCTTCTCAAATAAAGCACTTCCTCCACCTGAAAGAAGAAAAAAGCACTGTATCATTCTTATTGAGTCCGCTTACCATCTCAATAGCTGCCTGTGTTGCTTTAAATGAATTCTCATCCGGAACAGGGTGGCCTGCCTCAAAACATTCTATTCTTTCAATCGGCTCTTTTACATGTCCATACTTCGTTATTACAATTCCTTCATTTATTCTGTCTCCCAGACAGTCACTTGCCGCCTTTGCCATCTGCCATGCGGCTTTTCCTACTGCTACAAGAATAACTTTTCCATCAAATTTCCTGTCTTTAAGTGTTTTCTTAACTGCTTCATCCGGAAGAACTGCTTTAATTGCCGCATCAATTATATTGTCTGCAACCGCTCTTAATTCTTTATTCATAAGATTCTCCTTCCTGACATTATAATAACCTGTCAACAACATTTATAATTTTGTGTCTGCCAGTTTTTCATAATAATGTATAATTGCACTGTGGTCGCTGCTTCCATCTCCATTATTATGCAGATACTGCATTATTTCCTGAACCTGTGCCGTCATCGGTACTGGAGCTCCAACACTATGAGCACACTCAAGTGCATTATTCAAATCTTTAATATGTAAATCTACTCTGAATCCTGGTTCAACATTGTCCTCTATCATCATTGGAACTTTGGCATTCATAACAGTAGACCCTGAAAGTCCGCCTTTTATTGCCTCAAATACACATTCAGGGTCTACTCCGGCTTTTTTTGCCAGAATGAAACTTTCAGAAACTGCCTGGATATTACATGCAACAATTATCTGATTGGCAAGTTTTGTTGTATTTCCTGCTCCAAGTTCACCACATCTTGTAACTGATGAACCCATATGTGTAAGAATCTGTTTATACTTATCAAATGTTTTCTCATCTCCACCAACCATAAATGCAACTGTTCCATCTATGGCTTTTGGTTCTCCACCGGATACGGGAGCATCAAGCATTTCAATTTCTTTTTCTTTTAATACGTTACCAATATATCTGCTGTCAACCGGATTAATTGAACTCATATCTATAAAACATGTTCCTTTTTTCATATAACCCGCAATACCATTTTCCCCAAGCATTACATCCTTTACCTGAGGACTGTTTGGAAGCATTGTTATAACTACATCACTTTCCATGCCAATCTGTTTTAAATCACCACTTCTCGCACCTGCCTGTACAAGTTCATCGACATTTTCCTTATGATGGTCATTAACAATCAATGTGTATCCAGCTCTGCAAAGATTCTTTGCCATCGGTTTTCCCATTATTCCCAATCCAACAAAGCCTATAACCATATATAATCCTCCTGATATTGTTCTAAATGTATTGTTATTATAACCTTTCTTTTATATAATAATGCGGCCATACTGATAAGTCCATATAGTTCTCATAAGTATGGCCGCATTATGTAACATTTATATTATAAAATTAATGAAAGAATAAATATTTCAACCATTGCTGCAATACCCATTATTAATGTGCACACTGTCTGTGTCTTATATCCCTGTTCAGGATCCATGTCACCAAAATTAGTAACTACCCAGAAGTATGAGTCGTTAGCATGTGATACTGTCATGGCACCAGCGCCTATAGCCATTACACAAAGTACTGTCTTAACAGGTGAAGCAAGTCCAAGTGCACCAAGCAGTGGAGCAATGATACCTGCTGTAGTTGTAATTGCAACTGTTGAAGATCCCTGTGCTGTCTTTAATATTGCCGCAAGAAGGAATGGGAAGAATATTCCGACTGCTGAAAGCACTTCCGCATGCTGTGTAATAAATGCAACCATTGAGCTTGAAGATATAACCTTACCTAACACACCACCTGCTGCTGTTACAAAAAGAATAGGACCAACAGTTTTTAATGTCTCATTAGTAATGTTATAAAAATCACTCATCTTATGTGCAGTTGCAAGCTGGATTACTGCAAATATTGTACCAACTGCAAGGGCAATAATTGGCTTTCCTAAGAACTGGCAGGCGATATCAAGTGCTCCTGTCCAGCCGGCCATAGATGAAATTGAGCCAAGTGCCATAAGTATAATTGGAACAAGAATTGGAGCAAGTGCATTAAATCCATTAGGAAGTTTGCCATATTCTGCAACAAGTTCTTCATATGTCTTGGTAACCTCTCCATTGTCTGTTACTTCATCAGCACTCTTTACTTTCTTGCCGATAAACTTTGCATAAATAAGACCTGCAATAAGAGGGAATATAGAACATACAACACCAAGTCCCATTACAAGTAAAAGATTATCGCCTACACCAAGTGTATTTGCAGCTGCAATCGGACCAGGTGTTGGTGGAATAAACACATGTGAAATATAAAGTCCTGCTGAAAGTGCTACTGTCATTGCTACACTTGAAACTGCTGTTCTTTTTACAAGTGCTTTTCTTATTGGATTAAGAATTACAAAACCACTGTCACAGAACACAGGAATTGAAACAACCCAGCCCATAAGCTCTATTGCAAGTTCTGGTCTTTTCTTTCCTACTACCTTAATTACCATATCTGCCAGCTTCAATGCTGCTCCTGTTTTTTCAAGTACCGATCCAATCAATGCACCTAATATAATAACAATACCGATGCTGCTGAATGTACCTGAGAATCCAGCTCCTATAACTGTTGGAATTCCAGACACCTTCGTTCCGTCTGGTTTTACAGTATCAACAAATGGAATCCCTGCCAACATTGCAAGAATAAGTGATACCGCCATAATTGCTAAGAAAGGATGAACCTTAAACTTAGAAATTGCAACTATCATCACAATGATAGCCAAGACAAATGCAATTATCAATGCTACTCCTGTCATAAAAACACCTCATTTCTATTTTATTGTTGTACGGTTTGCACAAACCTTTGTGCTTTGTATGACACAATAATAGCATGTAAAGTTCAATAGCAAAATGTTACACAGCACATAATATCATTTTTATTTTGTATTATGTAACAATAATGGTAAATCATATTTTTCATTAATTAATTCATCAGTAATTATGTATGCCAGATACAACGCTGGACTTTCTGTTGGCTTCCTGACATCAAGTCCTGTTATTTCTTTCAGTTTTGATATTCTGTATTGTAATGTATTCTTATGAATATAAAGATTGTCTGCTGCTTTCTGTATTGATCCCTGTGCATTAAAATACGCTTTCAGCAACGCAATATTTTCACATATATCATTATAATCCATATCTTTGAATACCTTCTTTAAATATTCAAGCTTAATCTCTGTCGGTACATTGCTTATTAAAAGTTCAAGACTAATATCCTCATAGCATATAATCTGTTCATGTTTTTCAGCTGCAGCCGTCCATGCCCTATGTGCTTCAACATAAGCTTCATGCATATCATAGCTTTGGGCTGAATCTATACCAATATTCAGCTCAAACTTATCTTTTTCCCACACATATCCTGCCAGCTCTCCTGCAAATTTAACCACATTTTCCGTATCCATATTATCTATGATTATTATCTGTCTTGAAGCATTCCTGAAATGCATTTTATAATTATTTCTCTTTAAAAATGCATCAACATCATTTTCAAATTTTGCAATCTGAGACTGTCCCTGCTGTGAATCTTTAAGGTTGTCCAACTCATCTATGCTGGCAATAAACACTCTTCTTGGCTTATTAATATCTATTCCCAAAGCCATTCCACGGTCTTCTAAATCAGCATTCTTATATCCTCCATTTATAAGCCATTCTTCATAAAAAGCATTCCTTACACGCTTATTCATAAGCTGTCTATAGTTTGCACGACTCTCCATCAAAAGAATTTCCGTCATCTTTTTTAACAGTTTTCCAGACGTTATAACCTCTTCATATCCACCTGTCATTCCTATCACTCCTAGTTTTCCGCCATCAAGTTCAAGTGGAAGATTGATTCCTTTTTTATGCCTTTTGATAAATCATCTTCATCAATATAATATTCCTCAAGATTTTCAGATATAATCTTATACGCACCATAATGAAAATCCCCTATTCTGGATTTATCACGACTTGCAATTATATGTCCTGTCTCATCCATAAGATTAATATTCTGTTTAACAAGTTTTGAAATTTCTTCAACAATCTGAGTTGCAGAATTCTTTGATATATGCATAACACGTACCTCCTCTTTGATAAGGATGTGACGGAATCCGTCACATATTCTTTCTATATATTATTGTACCATACATTTTATATCATTAAAATTTCTTTATAAAATCTTTCAACTTACCTCTGACATTGTGTTGTATGCGATTGTCATATCATACAAATTTATGAATAAATCAGATATTCAGGATTCATAATATTAATTAATAATTATGAATCAAAAAGGAGTATTATATGAGTAATAATATGGATCTTGGATACGATATGTTCTGCTATCAATGTGAACAGACAGCCGGCGGAAAAGGCTGCACTAAACTCGGCGTATGCGGAAAGACACCAGAAATAGCCAATCTTCAGGATTTGCTTATCTATCAGCTGAAAGGTATCAGCTTCTATGCCAGACATATTCTGGATTCAGGACTTAATGTTGACAAATCTGTTGTCAGCTTTATTGAGAATTGTCTTTTTACCACTCTTACCAATGTTAATTTCAATGTAGATGATCATGTCCATCTTCTTAAACAATCCCAGGACATCAAGAATAATCTGAAAAATATAGTAGGAACAATTGATTATATTACCCCATCTGCTGCATACGAACTGCCAGAAACTAAAGCTGATATGCTTCGTGACGCGCCAATGGCAGGTATTATGTACGACAAAACTCTGGATCCTGATATCCGCTCATTAAGACAGACTATTCTTTATGGTCTTAAAGGAATAAGCGCCTACGGTCATCAGGCAAGGGAACTTTCATACTATAGTGATAATGTTGACAATTTCTATATCATTGCACTCGAAGCAATAACAGATAACACCCTGACTGTCGAAGAACTTATCCGTCTGACTCTTAAAACAGGTGATATGGCTATTGAGATAATGAAAAAAACTTGATGAAGCGAACACAACCATATATGGTAATCCATCACCACACCCGGTCAACGTTCACATTAAGAAAGGTCCCTTCATCATTGTTTCCGGTCATGACCTTAAAGACCTTGAAATGCTTCTTAAACAGACAGAAGGCCTTGGCATTAATATATATACCCACGGGGAAATGCTCCCTTCACATGGTTATGAAGGTCTTAAAAATATAAGCATCTTGCAGGTAATTTTGGCGGTGCATGGCAGGATCAGCAGAAGCAGTTTGACAATCTTCCCGGCTGTATCCTTATGACAACCAACTGCCTTATGCGTCCAAGAGACACCTATAAAGACCGCATATATTCTACTAATGTCGTAGGATGGGACGGAATAAAATATATTGAAAAGAAACCTGACGGTGAAAAGGATTTTTCTGAAATAATAAAACAGTCTCTTGAACTTGGAGGCTTTACTGAAGATCAGGAGGTTAAAGAGATTCTTGTAGGATTCGGACATGAAGCAGCACTTTCACATGCTGGAGAACTTGTGGAAGCTGTCAAATCCAAGCAGATAAGACATTTCTTCCTTATTGGAGGCTGTGATGGTGCAAGACCTGGCAGAAGTTATTTTACTGATTTTGCCACTATGGTTCCTGATGACTGCATGATTCTCACTCTTGCATGCGGCAAATATCGTTTCAATAAGCTTGATTTCGGCACAGTTGCCGGACTTCCAAGGCTTCTTGATATCGGACAGTGTAATGATGTATATTCTGCTATTCTTATTGCCAATGCCCTTTCAGATGCATTTGGTACAGATGTCAACGGACTTCCTTTATCTCTTATTGTTTCATGGTATGAGCAGAAGGCTGTTGCAGACCTTCTTGCCCTGTTAAGCCTTGGCATTAAGAATATTTATCTCGGTCCGACACTTCCGGCATTCTTAAGCCCTAATGTATCAGTACCTTGTAGACACTTTCCAGTTAAGACTTATAAGCAATCCGGAAGATGACATTAAGACATGTCTTGGACAGGCTGTTTAAATGTTCCTCCTAAAAAGACTGCCACAAAGTGGCAGCCTTACATACCTCATTATTATAATTCCGCCAGTCCGGCAAGTGCAACATATTTTTCTGATACTGTAAACCATGTAGGGAAATCTGTTATTCCTGACTGTGGCAGATTGAATATCCGCTGGAACTCCTTAACCGCTGCTGCCGTCTGCTCACCATATATTCCATCAGTACTTAGGACCGGAATAGAATTATAATACTCCCCTATAAGATTAAGCTGTTCCTGAAGCTGTCTTACCTTCTGCCCTGATGAACCTATATCAAGATTAGTTCCCGGCCATGAATAAGGAATTCCGCTTATCTGTTCTGCCGCATTAATATACACATCCTGACCATAATAATATCTTAATATATCAATCGATGAATAATTCTGATCTCCCAGATACTTGCTTCCCCACTGTGAAAGCCTGTTAGGACATGTCACTCTCTTTCCATCACAATACTGTGTAAGTATTGGCTGCTTTACATTAGGTCTTGATATGTAATTGTCAAATATATCATCTACTACCTGTGATATACTTTCGAACACATTTCTTCCATTAACCCATTTCTGGTCATATGCAGTTGATGAAGTTATTGTAAAATCATAAAATTTGTTTCTGTACCATTCTGTATATACCCGGTTTAATGTAAATGACATAATAGCAAGCACATTTGCCTCAATTGTCTGCCTCGGCCATGTTGAATATATCTCAGAGCTTGCTACATTCTTAATATAATCCTTATAAGTAACATAATAATTATCTGCCTCAGTATCTTTAGGCGGTCCGTCATGTACAACTACAATTCCAGGAACAACAACTCTGTCAAGCACAATTTCACCCGACTGACCCATAGGCTTAATCTCTTCTTCATCAATCTTAGGTGGGTAATCTCCATATAATGTGTTAACAGGTATGACTATATTATTCTGTGAATTATCCCTTGCAGACATCTTTACATTCTGAATGCTTAGCTCCCCCGAAAACATATCACTGCCTGATATATTTACATTATCAAATCTGGCGCACTTACAGCTATGTCATACTCTGAAAATGGCTGCCTGTTTCCCGGTTCCATGCTATATTCAATTGGAGGCGTTCTTAAGTCGTTAAATATACTTATCCCGTCTCCGTCTGTACCACTTTCTCCTATTATATTATCAGGATTTCCTGTATACGACAGTCTTACAGCCGCTCCTTTAATTGGCACATTTTCTTCATTGACAACACTTACCTTCAATCGGCCTTTATCAATATTATTTTCTGGCACTTCAAATGTATGTACATATCCAACGTTCATAATCTGTCCTCTTTCTCATCTTAAGATAAATATATGTGACAGGTACGCTTATTATGTCTTTTGCATACAATAATATGATTAATGTTATCGGAGATATTATGGCTCAATATAAGATAGCTGTAGATGCCGGACACGGCGGTAGCGACTATGGTGCAACATATAATGGCAGAGCTGAGAAAGATGACAACTTAAAGCTCGCTCTTGCCGTAGGTGATATATTAGAAAAAAATGGTATTGACGTTGTGTACACCCGTACTACTGATGAATATGAGACACCTTTTAAAAAAAGCGACTGATGCCAATGATGCTAAGGCTGATTATTTTGTTTCAATCCACAGAAATTCATCCCCTACGCCTAACCAGTACACAGGCGTGGAAACTCTTGTTTACAATAATTCCGGTATTAAATCACAGATGGCTGCCAATATCAACTCTGAGCTGGAAAAGGCTGGCTTTAAAAATCTTGGAATTACCGAACGTCCTAACCTTGTTGTACTCAAACGGACAAAAATGCCTGCCGTACTTGTAGAAGCCAGCTTTATTAACAACGATAAAGATAATGAAACATTTGATAAGAACTTTAACCAGATTGCAAATGGAATCGCAGATGGTATTCTTAAGACCCTTGGAATTAAACCAAAGACAAATAATACTACTGCACAGGCTGCTTCAGGTGAAGTCCCATCAGTGAAATCAGATTCTGCCAAATCCGCTGAAATCATGCCTGCAGCATGCGAAAAAAAAAAGCCTGCACCTCCTGCTAAACCAGCATGTAACTGTGATGATGACCTCCCTCCTGAGCCACTTTATCGTGTTCAGGTTGGTGCCTACCGCAATAAAAATAATGCAGACCGCATGCTTAATTCCCTGCTTATTGAAGGATTCCCAGCTTTTATCATATATGAGAATGACTATTATAAAGTTCAGGTTGGTGCTTTCAGACAGCTTTCAAACGCCATTAAAATGGAGCAGAAGCTGCGTAAATTCCGATACAACACATATATTGTATACTCATAAATATACGCTGATAGTCATACAACAATTAATCCCGTCAGACTGTCTGTAAACCAGTCTGACGGGATTAATTGCTCTGTTCCATTGAATTATTTAACACTGTATATTATGCTCTGTACTTCATCATCCTTCATAACGAACGAAAGTCTGGTGTTACCTGATTCATACAGAAGCTGTCCGTCAGCTTCTGTATAATCACTTCCATATGCTGATAAAACCTTATCTTTCTTATCGCCAATACGGACACCTTCTTTAGTCTTAACAGCATCATCCATAAGTGTTATAGAATAAAGCTTATCATTTCCGTCCTTCTGAGATCCCTGTAGAGTTACGCTATCATAGTAATAGAATTTGTCCATTCCTTCAAATGCACAGCTTTTAGCCTCATAGTAACCACCAGAAGGTTCACCAAGCTTAGATGTATATTCTATAAGATCGCCATCTGTCTTTAACTCTATGCCTTTTAATTCAAATGAATACTTACTTTCCGTCTGCTGTGATGCAACTGGCTTTTCCTGACTATTATCTGGCAGTGTTGATGCACTTCCACATGCTGCCATCATAACTCCTGCTGCAAGTACTGCCGCTAACATTAAACTCTTCTTTCTCATAATCAATCTCCCTGTTTCTCTTCGTAATATTTATTAACTATTGTCTGCCATGCATTCTTATATGATTCATCCTGTCTATGGTCAGTAAGCCTGAAATTCTTAACAAGCTGTTCCCCAAGATATAACGACAGCTTCTCAGCTCCTTCCACATTAAGATGCTGTCCATAGTCAAATGTATCAGTAGTATAGTCTATACCTATATTTCCAGCCTCATTAATTGTATTAAGATATAGTATTCCATGCTCATACGCATAATCACTAACCTGCTTATCCCACTCATCATACCAGTGAGGATATACACTCGGTGCTTTCATAAGAACAAGATTAATACCATTATCTTTACAAAGTGAATATATCTTATCAAGATATTCCATATTCCTGTCACTGAATGTATAATTAGCAAGTGGTGCAGCTTTTGGTATAGTAGTAACTGGTCTTACACCTTTCTGCATAAGATAACCGTTAGTCGTAACAGATGGTGTTTTCCACATATATCTGAAATCCTCTGATGACAATTCACTCCATCTTGAGTGATATCTAAGCAGTGGGAATATATAGCTAGCCATATTCTCTTCTTCTGTCATTGACTCCCTTACAGAAGCTATCTTATACTTTGAAAGCTTCATGCCATCCAGTGTCATTCTGTTATAAGCCTCGCTTTTGGCATCACTTTCTGTCATTGCAAGTACATTTACAATAACAACCTGCGGTTTCTCATACTTTAGTGTATCCTCTAAAAGATAATACGACTGCCATATAAGCTGTTCCGCACTTCCACGGATATAACTTGATATTCCGTAATTCTCCCACATTGTAACCGTGGATATATTCTCATACACTTCACAGTCACCAAGAATAAGCACATCATGATTCTTTTCACTGTTATAATATTCCTTAATCATTGCACCTTCTTTAATATCTGATGCATATTTAGGAACTAACAGACACTGTAAAAGATACAGACATACTATCGGTATTATACAACTGCAATACCTGTACATATCTTCTTTCTCAAAACTATCTCCATTCCTTAGAAAATGTTTTCTAAAACTGATTATATATAAACTGACTTGACTCGTATCCGGTTCCATAGATTCCAAATACAGCTATAAGCAGAAAAATCACAAGAAAAACTGTATATCTTATAATATAATTCTTCTTTGCTAACCGGTCTCTTACCGGACATTTTCTCTCAAGCAGGCTTACCGCAAACATTATAACCACGCCTGCAAAATAACTATATAATCAGCTGCTGATAATCCTATACTCCACATTCCCTTAGTAAACACAGCCGCATAATTGACACTGGTAAACATCGAGAAAAACATACGGAATGCCTCTGCAATATCCCTGTAATAATCAAGCATCTGCAGGCAGCATACTATAGCAGTAGTTCTTATTATCTCAAATACTTTGTAATATTTTAACTTTCTATAACCTAACCTGTTATCTGCCTTCTCATATAGTGGCTTAAGTTCCTGGGAAACAAGCATAATTATGCTGTTCAAAAGTCCCCAAACTACGAAATTCCAGCTTGTACCATGCCATATACCTGTCACAAACCACACAGTAAGACTTGAAAAATACACTGGAAATCTTGAACCTACTGGCTTTCCAACGTGCTTCTTAAGCCACCTTGATACCTTATTCATCCATTTAGACATTGATAACGGATAGAAAAGATAATCCTTAAACCATGCACACAACGTAATATGCCATCTTCTCCAGTATTCTGCTATACTCTTTGAAAAGAATGGTCTTCTGAAATTCTCCGGAAGAGTAATACCAAACATCTGTGCAACACCAATTGTAATATCTATACCACCTGTGAAATCTGCATACAGATCAATTGCGTACAGCAGCATTCCTACAAATGCATATGCACCATAATACACCGAATATTGTATATTAATCCATGAGAAAGCATGGCTTTCAAGCAGACTTTTCTTCAGATCATTCCACCTGCTTATAGGTCCCTGTACCAGCTGTGGGAAAAAGGACACAAACAATGCATATCTGAATGGATTCTTCTCTGCATCTGCAACACCGCGATACACATCAATCATGTATCCAGTAGACTGGAATGTATAAAATGATATTCCCATCGGAAGTACAAAATCAACCGTATTAAATGTTGTAAATGTGACTATAAACATATTGGTGTATTTAAGTACAGCAAGTATTCCAAAATTAATAAACAGAACAATAGTAAGAAACATTTTCTGTTTTCTTAAAGAAATGTTCTTAAGCTTTTTTTCTTTTCATCTCTGGATATATCACCTTTATGTTCTTCTATGAAGCGTACAGACCTGTCTTTCTCCCTGCATATAAGCCTTGCACCTGCATACGTCGTTATGATAGTTGTTACTATGAATATTATTCCGCTTAATCCGGCATACACATAGAATAACATATTCATACATAACAGTACTATCCACTGAATACGTTTAGGCGCAACATAATATAAAATAAGTGCAATCAGAACAAATAAAATAAACTGATAAGATGTAAATAACATTTATCTTACTCCTCCCTAATATGAAAACTCTTCTGAAGGAGTTGCCGGATACGCAGACATATCTCTTCTATATATTGAATTTCCTCTGTTAATATAATCCTGCACCTGTGAATCTGTCAGCATAAAGCATTCAAATCCATCATACATTCTAGTTGAATCAAAATGATACCAGCCTGTTCCAAGATTACATAAAAAGCCAGCTATGATCTCCAGACCTTGCACCATGATTATCAACCCATATACACTCTGCCCCTATTCCATCCAGGAGTGCTCTGTCAACAGAAGCATATGTGAAACAGTCACCAGCTACATATCCATTCTTCTTAATCACTTTTAATGCCTCAAATGCTTCATCCTGCCATTCTGAACTATTCGTATAACTGTTCCCTGTATATCCAATCTTAGAATGTGCGTACTTATATATTGCCCTTGCTTTCTGTCCTTTAGACATAGAATTGTCTGTAATATCCTGAAGAACTGCAGCTACAACTTCATCTAGAGTTGAATAACTGCTGTTTACTTTAACTTCCTGTGTCTCCTCTTCAATAAAAGTAAATGTAACTTCTTCTATAGTCTCATTACCATATGAATCTACTGCTTTATAATAAACAATATAACTTCCCGGCTGTGAAGTATTAACCTGTGATTTATCAACCTCAACATCAATCTCCTGCCCTGAGAAATCTGTTGCATATACATCTGTCATATATGAAACTTTGCTGCCTATATAATATGTCTTATCTGATATACCATGAATTACCGGTGGCTCAACATCAATATCTGACGGCTGGTCATTCACATCTGTCTCACTGAACTCTTCTGACTGATTATTTCCTTCTGTCTTAGTACTTCCTTCTGTCTTAATACTTCCTTCTGAAATATTATTCTTGTTGTTACATCCTGTCATTGCTGCAGATAACATAACTGTAACACTTATCAATCCATATACAAGAACTCTTCCTGCAAAATATCTGTGTTTAATCATTGTTCACATGCACTTGTATAATTCAAATTGTAAAACCGGCTCTTACTATAAAAATGCTGATACCAGATATAGTTTCCCATATCTGATACCAGCATATACATTTTACATTTAGATTCTTAATTAATCAGTATTATTCTGTTTTACCATCAGTTTCAGGCTCTTTAGCTGCTGCACTCATCTCTTCTGGAAGACCTGTGAAATTAACGTTCTTAGTAGTCTTTGCATCATATGTATTAGCCTTCATGACTTCTGTCAGGTCAAAACCTGTAGTTTCCTTGATACTCTCAATTGTCTTAGCAAGAACTGACGGTACATTACCACTGAAAGTTCCCTACCCGTTCTCACCTGAACCTCCATCAATAATAGTAACCTTATCAATGCTTTCAAGAGGCTTTGCAATTGCTTCTGCCATCTGTGGAAGGACTTTAATAATCATCTCTGTCATAGCAGCTTTACCATACTTAGCCATTGCCTCTGCTTTCTTTTCCATAGCCTCAGCCTCAGCAAGACCTCTTGCTTTAATGCTTTCTGCATCTGCAAGACCTTTTGCCTTAATGCTTTCCGCTTCAGCAATTCCCTGTGCCTTAACAGCCTCTGCTTCCTGCTCTTTAGCAAATCTGTCTGCTTCTGCCTGTGCTTTCTTAGCCTCTGCCTGTTTCTGAATTTCAAACTGCTTTGCTTCTGCTTCCTTCTGTCTCTGGTAAAGTTGTGCATCAGCCTTCTGCTGTGTTGCGTATTTCTCTGCTTCTGCCTGTTTACGGATATCTGCATCAAGTGTTTTTTCCTTAACAGCAATCTCTTTCTCTCTTAACTCAATCTCTTTCTCCTGCTTTGCAATATTAGCATCAGCAGTTGTAATTTCGATTGTTTTCTCTGTTCCTGCTGCTGGATTTCGTATGCAGCATCAGCCTCAGCTTTCTTAACATCTGCTGCTCTCTTTAATTCTTGTTTCTTAATCTCAAGTTCGTTATTTCTTTCTGCAATAGCAGTCTCAGCTTCGATTCTTGCATCATTTGCCTGCTTTGTTGCATTAGCTTTGGCAACTTCGATATCCCTTTCTGATTCTGCTCTTGATATCTGTGCTGATTTACTGATGCTTACCACCCTGTCAATACCAAGGTTCTCAATAACATTTCCCTCATCAGTAACATTCTGGACATTAAAGCTTACTATTTCAAGACCCATTCTTGCCATATCAGGAGCAGCATTTTCCTGTACCTTCTCAGCGAACATCTTTCTGTCCTGAACAATATCTTCCAGCCTCATCTGTCCTATAATCTCACGAACATTACCCTCTAATACATCTCCTACTGAGTTTCTGATATAATCTTCGTTCTTGTTAAGGAAGTTGCTTGCTGCTTTCTCAAGCATTTCCTTAGAAGAACCAACCTTAATCTTTACAGCAGAATCAATGTTGACATTGATATATTCGTTAGTCGGAACTGATTCCTTAGTCTTAACATCAACAGAAATCATCTTAAGTTCAAGTTTATCAACTCTCTGTAAGAATGGAATTCTTAACGCTGACTTACCAATAACAAACTTAGGATTCTTTCTTAAACCAGAAAGAATCAATGCCCTGTCTGTTGGTGCTTTAATATAACTTGCAAGAATAAACACAACAAATAAAATCACAACTACCCCAATAATAATTGCCAATTCCATATTATATACCCTCATCTTTCTAATTACTCATTAGTTAATAGCTGCCATTAAAACCCAAGTCTTGCACCACCAGAAGAACTCTTTCCATTAAACAATTCATTATATAGCTTCTCACTGAACACATTAGATAAAACATTTAAATTCTTCATAAGCTCATATGCCAGTGTTGTGCTCTGGGTCTCTGTAAGATTAGCAAGATTGTAAGCACCTGAATAATCTGATGCAGAATATTTTAACTTGCTGAATTCTTTCTGTGTTGCTTCACCTGAAAGCTTCATATCTATATTGCTGTCATCAATATTGCTGTTCACATAAAGATTATCAATCTTAACTGTTGTTCCTGATGAACTAAGTTCTGCTCCTGCTTTGATATACTCTTTATTCTGAGTCATCTCTAATGCCAGTGCAGCCTTATCATCCTGTGTATTTACTGTATACTTCATATTAATATCATCAACATCAGCTTCGATAACAACATATTCAAATGGATTGTCATTACCAAGAAATGAGATTGCAACAAATCCTTTTTCGCTTGTATTATAATCTGCTGCATCAATTGCAAGTCTTACAATCTCATCATTCTTATTAATATACATTGACAATGTAACTGGCTGCATATCACTTAATGAACTCTCAATACTGCTCTTGATAGTTGTCTGTGAAACGCCTGCCATTGTAAGAATTGTCATATAAGAAGAAAGATCTTTACTTGCATATAATTCATCAATAACTGTTTCGCATGCCTTAATAACAGTCTCCTTAGTTATTGTAATGCTATACTCAGAAACCTTGATATCTCCGTTATCCGAATTATATGTAAATTTATCACCCTTCTTGTATTCACATTCTTCTGCAAATGTGTTAATCCCTTAACTACACATTTAACTGCTGCATTAACAGGTTCTCTGTATAATTCAATATTGCTTGTATCTATTGCTGAGAAATACTTTGAAATACTACCCAAACTTCCATAAGAAAATCCCGAATCAATTTCATCCTCAAACTGTGCCAGTGAGATTACGAATGACTCTGAGAATAACTCAGGCACTTTGAAATACATATTATTGCCATCTGAATAAAATGTAACTGTAAGTGCTGTAGCTGATCCATTCTGTAGCTTAATCTCTCCTGCCATCTTCTCTGTTGAAGCATCCATCTGAATATCATATGTAACTGTATCAGCCTTGATATAATCTGAATACTTCTCGCCATCAATTGTTGCAGTATCAAGCTTTAATGTACCTGTTATCTGATTCTTGTCTGATACAGATGTAAGTGACATATTATCCAATGCACTGCTTGCTGTATCCTCAAGACCTGTTCCAAGTTTCTTGATAGCTGCTATTGCATGCTTATCTGGTGATAACACATTAGGAAGTACTACAAATCCGAGTACTGCTGCCGCTGCCACAATAACTGCTATTATAGCAACTACTATTGGCCACTTCTTCTTTTTCTTCTTAGGCTGTGGCTGCATAGGAGGTGCCTGCTGATATCTTGGTACATCTGCATTCACTGGTGGAACTGTGCCTGACTGTGGCTGTGTTCCGAACTGTGGCTGTACTGTCTCATTAAACTGTGGCTGTGTTCCGAACTGCTGCTGTGCAACTGGCTCACTCTGTACCGTCTGTGCAACTGGTTCGTTCTGTACAGGTGTTTCCTGTACTGGCTGTGGATTTAAAGGATTTCCACACTTTGGACAAAATTTTGCTGTCCCTGCATTATATCCGCATTTTGTGCAAAACATAACATTTCTCCCCTCTCTTGTTTTTTTTAATTATAGTATCAAATAAAATGTATATTTTCAATGAAGAAAATATGTCAGAAACTTTTCTATCATATCCGTTTCTGCACGATTCAAAGCATAATTTACATTTTACAGTACTTTTTAAATTCGTAGCACAAATCAAAGTATGTGTGTTCCTCACTCATCTGTGTAACTTTCCATTCTGGCATCTTATCCATATTAGGAAAATGTGCATCTGCATCATACTTATAATCAACACTCGTTATGTGTGCCACATCACAATATGGAAGAAACTGTTCAAATACAGATTCTCCACCGATTACATATATATCCTCTGACTTATATGATGCAACCTTTTCAAGTGCCTCTTCTACTGAATGTACTGCAACAACTCCATCCTTCTTATATGACAAATCACTAGTAAGCACTACATTATATCTGTCTATAAGAGCTGTTCTGTCCATAATCTGCTCATATGTCTTTCTTCCCATTATTGCAGCTTTTCCAACTGTTTCCATTCGGAAAAGCTTAATATCTTCCGGAATATTAACAAGAAGATGTCCCTGTTTTCCTATTGCCCAGTTCTTATCTACTGTTGCTATCAGATTCATAATTACAACTTCCCTTCTATCTCCTTAGGAACATAGGCAAGCACCTTAATTCCATCTTCTGTGTACTCTTCACTTTCAAGCTGTCCAAACTGTCTTATAAGCTGTATCTTGCCTGCTTCGCTGTAAGGAAATACCCTTTCAATTCTTATTCTGCTCTTAAGAATAATTTTCTGTAAGCACTCTTTAAATGCTTCAAGACCATTACCTCTTACAGCAGATATATTGTATGTATAGTCTGCATGCAAATCCTTAGCTGCCGGCTTCTCCGGTAAAACATCACATTTATTAAATAATGTAACAACAGGCTTTCCTTCAACACCTAACTGCTTAAGTGTTGCATATACTGTTGACATCTGCTGTTCATAGTTCGGGTTGGATACATCAACAACATGCACTATAATGTCTGCATACTTTGCCTCTTCAAGAGTACTCTTGAATGCTTCAATAAGATTATGTGGCAGTTTTCTTATAAATCCGACGGTATCTGTAAGCAGAACTTTTTCACCATTAGGAAGTTCCATACTTCTTGTTGTAGGGTCAAGTGTTGCAAAAAGCTTGTTCTCCGACAACACACCTGCATCAGTAAGTTTGTTAAGAAGTGTTGATTTGCCGGCATTGGTATATCCAACTATAGCTGCGACAGGTGTTGAAGTCTTAGCTCTTTTGCTTCTCTGGACATCTCTGTGCTCTTTCATATCCTTAAGGTCTACTGAGAGCTTTGATATTCTGTCTCTTATAAGTCGTCTGTCTGTCTCAATCTTTTTCTCTCCGGGACCTCTTGTTCCTATTCCGCCACCAAGTCTTGACATTGATGTTCCAAAACCCGCAAGTCTTATTGAACGGTACTTTAACTGTGCCATCTCAACCTGAATCTACCTTCACTCGATGTAGCCCTTGCCGCAAATATGTCAAGAATAACCATTGTTCTGTCCATAACTTTAACACCAAGTTCATCCTCAAGATTCTTAAACTGGGCAGGACTTAATTCGTCATCACCTATAATTACAGTAGCATAAAGCCCATCAATCATAAGTCTTAATTCTTCAATCTTACCCTTGCCAATATATGTTGCAGGGTGAAAGTTATCTCTTGTCTGAATCATCCTTCCCACGGTCTGTGCACCTGCTGTCTTTGCAAGCTCTGCAAGCTCATCAAGAGAGCGCTCTGTGTCGTCATCTGTGTCAAATGCTACTCCAACCAGAATAACTCTCTCAATAATCTCATCTGTTTCATAAACTGTCATATATATATTTCCTTTTATTTTTTTTATTTCTTTCTGATAAATAATCACTAAGATAGTCTGTTACTTCCTTCTCAGTTGCCATTGACATAACCTTATCTGTTACAAGTCCGGCTTCTTTAAGTGACCAGTCTGCAATTGTCTTTCTTGTCTCTAATACCTTTCCTGTTGATACTGAGAATTCATCCAGACCAAATGATAACAATATCGGTGCCATTAAAGCATTTGCAGCTGCCTCACCACACATTCCGGCTTCAATACCTGCATTATGAGCACATTCTATTATCCTTCTTATAAGTCTTAACACTGCCGGATTGAATGCAGAATACAGATATGCTACATTTTCATTGCATCTGTCTACTGCAATTGTATACTGTGTAAGATCATTAGTACCAATTGAAAAGAAATCAACCTCCTGTGCTATAGCATCTGCCATAATAGCTGCTGCCGGAGTCTCAATCATAACGCCTGTCTGGATATTCTTGTCATAACTAATTCCATTATGGTCAAGGTCGCTGCATATTTTCTTAATCATATCTTTAACCTGTCTCACTTCATTAACTGACGTAATCATAGGTATCATAATTCTTATAGAGCCATATGCACTGGCTCTTAATATCGCACGGAGTTGTGTTGTGAATATATCAACTCTGTCAAGGCAGAATCTTATTGCACGGTATCCTAAAAAGGATTGGTTTCTTTCGTAAGTCCCATGTACGGAATATCCTTATCTCCACCAATATCAAGTGTTCTTATTGTAAGCGGCATACCTTTTGTCAGCACTGCCGCCTTCTTATATTCCTCAAACTGTTCTTCCTCTGTCGGCAGTGCATTCTTATTAAGAAAAAGAAACTCAGTCCTGAAAAGTCCCACACCTTCAGCTCCAGCCTTAACAGCCTTAGCTGCTTCATCAGCTCCACCAATATTGGCAGCAAGCATAACCTTTTTCCCATCAGCTGTCTCTGTGCTTTTATTAATAAATGTCTTCAATTCCTCAATGTGTTCTTCATATTTCTTCTTTTTCTTTTCATATATAGAAAATGTACGCTGTGTTGGATTAATAAAAACTTCTCCATAAGCTCCGTCTATTATTATAGAATCTCCGTTTTTTACTTTCTGAAGTATTCCCTTCACACTAAGTACTGCCGGAATCTCAAGTGCTCTTGCAAGCATTGAAGCATGTGCCGTATCGCCGCCTTTTTCTGCAACAATACCTGCAACATGTGCTATGTCCATGGAAGCTGTCATAGATGGCTTAATCTCATCTGCAACAATAACAGTATTATCTGGAAGATTAGTAAGGTCAAACGCTTTCGTTCCCTGCAATATCTGTATCATTCTTTCTCTCATATCCTGAATATCAGTAACACGTTGCTGCATATCAGGATTATCCATTGAAGAAAACAATTGAATGAGCTTATTACACACATCATCAAAAGCTGCTTCTGCACATATGTGACTATTATCAATTGCAGCAACGACTTCATTCTCTGTTGTTATATCTCTTGCAAGATATATCTGATTCTTAAGCACCAGTGCATCCTTGTCAGACTCACCAAGTTTTTTCTCCAGTTCAGATAATAATTCTTCCGTCTGCTCTATAAATGTTTTTCTGGCCTCAAAGAATCTTTTTCTTCTCTTCGTCTGCGTTATAATGCGTTCCCCTGTTTACAACAGCACTGGCATTATAAACAATAAGAACATGTCCTATGCCAATTCCTCTTGAAGTTCCTATTCCTCTTTCCATACATATGCCCCCATTCTACTGATTAAACACATACCTTATCATGTTAACAATAGTTTCTGATGTATCTCTTGAATATATTGTTTCCCTTGCAAGAACCGGATTATCTGTGATGACGCCGTCAACGCCTTTATTAGTCAGGTTCTTGATAGAATCTTTATTATTAACCGTCCACGCATACACTTGTTTACCTGAATTATGAATTGCATCAATAGTTCTCTTTGATAAAAATGCTGCATTAACACTAAAGAAATCTATATTTTTCATATCATAATAATCGCCATACGCCGCTGATAATATATATCCGACTCTAATATTTTCATCACATGATTTTGCTGCCGATAAAGCTGAACTGCTAAATGATGTTATTACGCAATCATTCTCCATATTATATTTTTCAATAAGAGCGACCGTTTTCCTTGCAAGTTCTTCTCCATTATCAGCAGGCTTTAATTCTATATTAAGCTTTATCTTTCCCTGTGCAAGTTCTAGTACTTCTCTAAGTCCTGGTACTTTCTCACCTTTATATTCATCTGAATACCATGAACCTGCATCCAGCCTTCTAACCTCTTTATATGTCATATTTACAATATTTTCATCCACACCTGTTGTACGATATGCATTAGAATCATGCATCACTATGACTTCTCCATCACTTGTAAGCTGTACATCAAGTTCAATATAATCTGCCATATCATCTATAGCTTTCTGGAATGCGGCCATCGTATTCTCAGGTGTCTCTGTTGAAGCCCCTCTGTGAGCCATAACCTTAGTCTCATGAAAGATAGCTACATTTTCAAATGGATTATTGTTAAATGTCATTATTAGATAAAATGCATCTGCAACAACAGCAGCAGTTAAAACAATACTATATATTATCTTTCTTCTTTTGCAGGACCTTCCTGTATATCTGTGAACTCAAATGTAATATCGTCTACATCAGTATATTTGTAATACATATGTGAAATAGCCGAAAAGACAGTGGTATTGCTACACATACAAGAATACATTTTATAATTAGTCTTTCTGTCCTTAATGCAGACAGAAATATAGCATTTCCAAGATATGCCATATTAAGAATCTTAACACCTGCAACAAGAAATACTGATATAAGCACATAAGTTATTCCAATAATTGCAAGCATAACCAAATTATACACAACAAGTGCTGATATTGTTCCCATTGGATGCTTCTTAACCATACGGGCACTTTTCTTATATGCTTCCCTAAATCCCAGTCCTTCCATCATGCATATATTCATTGCATATATTCCAGGAATTACAATTGCGTATATAATGACAAACATAAATATAACTTCAGCCTTAATATACCAGTGATTCCTAATGATATACATTTTAATTAAGTTAGTATTAGTCTCACTGTATAAGACATTAAACCATACAGTTACATTGGAAGCCAGAATTGATATGAAGTAAAATATACTCAGACCTATATGTCTTGGCTTAAAAACATTTTTAAAAACCTTATAAGAATTATAAAATATATCAACAACAGATGCATTACATGATGTTCTCTTTGTCTCGAAACAGACTGAAAGATATGTCATCTCATAAGTGCAATAGAATACAAATATACCCATAGCAAGAAAAATTGCAAATATGACTACAGGGTGTGTCATTGCTCTCTGAATATATTCATTAGTAAGATAGTTCACTCCTGCTATCTTCATAAGAAAATTAATTGTAAATAAAACAATGGGGAATATAACAGCAAAAGCAACAAGCTTGTATGCCAGTTCAAATGTCCATACATGCCTGCTGCTGTCAATTAAAAGACTAAAATTGTTTCGTAACTTTTTAAAAATCATATAATTATCCCCGAATCAATTGTCAATAAGATGCTGATTATCTGTGAAACATCTTAATAAACTTTCTCATCTCCGCTTTGATATCCATATTCTGCATATTAAGACTTTCCGAAAAACTCTGCATAAAATCCGCAGTATATGAAAAGACAAGAATCATTGCCATAACACTGGCAATCCTGTAATCGATTGAGAATACAAAACGCTCCACAAATTTATTCAAAAATCCGAATATAAATACGGCAACAAACCCCCAGGCAAGTGTTGACTGTAAGCATATGATGCCTTTGTAATTAAACTTAAGATGATCATAATTCCACCACACTTCACCAAACAGTTTTAACATAACCTGTGCTGTAAGGTACTCAAATGCTGTAGCACATATACATCCAAAAATATATAGTGCAATATAATTATGCTCTATTGGCTTAAAAATATTAAAAGCAATCAGTGTCCCGAAACCATATATTACACAGAACGGCAGCTTGGCAAAGCCCCTGTTTTCCCAGTAACCAAGCTGCTTTCTGATAACCACACATTCCATACACCATCCAAGAAAGCTGTATAAAAAACCATATAACAAGCTGGCTTATATTCATACTTCTAAATGTTATACCCATTATATGTGACATAATGTACCCTCCATCATTAAATGGAAAATTCTCCCTTAATTAAAGGAGCTCCTCAAGAGTCTTTCTTATTGCACTGATGAAATCCTGTGTATTAAGTGTTACAGGATTCTCCATTGTTGTAATAAGTGCAAGATCCTTTGTCATCTTTCCATCTTCAATAGTCTTAATGCATGCACGCTCAAGAGTATCAGCAAATTTTCCAAGCTCAGGAATATTATCCAGCTCTCCTCTTTTTCTTAAAGCGCCTGTCCATGCGAATATAGTAGCAATAGGGTTAGTAGATGTTTCTTCACCCTTAAGATGCTTATAATAATGTCTCTGTACTGTTCCGTGTGCAGCTTCATACTCATAGTATCCATTAGGTGATACAAGAACAGAAGTCATCATTGAAAGTGAACCAAATGCTGTGGCTACCATATCACTCATAACATCTCCATCATAGTTCTTGCAAGCCCAGATATATCCACCCTCTGAACGGATAACTCTTGCTACTGCATCATCTATAAGAGTATAGAAGTATGTTATGCCAGCTTCTTCAAACTTATCCTTATACTCAGCATCGAATATCTCCTGAAATATGTCCTTAAATGTATGGTCATACTTTTTTAGAGATTGTATCCTTAGTTGCAAACCAGAGATCCTGCTTTGTCTCAAGCGCAAAATTAAAGCAGCTTCTTGCAAAGCTCTCGATAGAATCGTTGAGATTATGCATTCCCTGAAGAACTCCTCCGCCCTTAAAGTTATGAATAAGCTCTCTTGTCTCTTCACCAGCCTCATTAGTAAATACAAGCTCTGCCTTACCAGCCTCAGAAACCTTCATCTCAGATGCCTTATACACATCACCATACGCATGTCTTGCAATTGTGATAGGCTTCTTCCATGTCTTAACATATAGCTCACTACCCTTAACGATAATAGGAGCTCTGAATACTGTACCATCAAGCATGGCTCTTATTGTTCCATTAGGGCTCTTATACATCTCTTTAAGGTTATATTCTGTCATTCTTGCTGCATTAGGAGTGATCGTTGCGCACTTAACGGCAACACCGTACTTCTTAGTAGCTTCTGCTGAATCTATAGTTACCTGATCATTAGTCTCATTTCTATGTACAAGACCTAAATCATAATATTCTGTGTTAAGATCAATAAAAGGAGTGAGCAGCTCGTCCTTGATAAGCTTCCACAATACTCTTGTCATCTCATCTCCGTCCATCTCTACAAGTGGAGTTGTCATCTTAATTTTGTCCATAATATAAAGAACCTCTCTTTCTTTTTTTTCTTACCTGATTAATTATTATAATTTATTTCAAATATTTTGTAAACAGAAACTGACTTGTATTAGCCTGATTACTTTGTTATAATTCATAAGTAATTTTTACACACTACATTTAACAATGCACAGATTGTGCAGTCATAATTATGGAGGTACAGATACATGTGTGGATTCGCAGGTTTTACTGGATACTTGGCTGATGGTGATGCTGTTCTTGAACGCATGATGAACAAAATTATTCACAGAGGCCCTGACAGTGCTGGTAAATACATTGATGATAAAGCATACATGGGCTTTAGAAGACTTTCTATCATTGACCTTGATAACGGAAGCCAGCCTATGTTTAACGAAAATAAGAAGATAGTAATAACATTTAACGGTGAGATATATAACTATCAGGATTTAAGAAAAGACCTTATAGAGAAAGGTCATGTATTTGCTAACAATTCAGATACTGAAGTTCTCATTCACTCATACGAGGAGTATGGCAAGGACATGCTTAACAAGCTTCGTGGAATGTTTGCATTCGTAATCTGGGACAGTGAAAAAGAAACTCTTTTCGGAGCAAGAGACTTCTTCGGAATCAAGCCTTTCTACTACACAGTTGCAGACGGCAACATGATATATGGTTCAGAGATTAAAAGTATCTTAGAGCATCCTGCTTATAAGAAAGAGGTTAATCCTGTTGCACTTGAGAATTATCTCACATTCCAGTACTCAGTACTTGATGAAACATTTTTCAAAGGAATATTCAAGTTGATGCCTGGTCACTGCTTTACATTCCACAAAGGCGAGCTTAACATTGAAAGATACTGGGAGCCAACATTTGATGCTGATGAGAGCAAGTCTTTAGATGAATTTGTTGATGAAATCGACGATGTTATGCATGATTCAGTTGAACACCATAAGATCAGTGATGTTGAGGTTGGTTCATTTCTCTCAAGCGGTGTTGATTCAAGCTATGTTGCTGCTACATTTAACGGTGACAAAACATTTACTGTTGGATTTGATTATGAAAAATACAACGAGATTGACTATGCCAAAGCTTTATCTGACAAGATTAAGATTGACAATTATTCAAAGCTTGTTTCAAGTGAAGAATACTGGGCTGCAATTCCTAAAATCCAGTATCATATGGACGAGCCTTTAGCTGACCCTGCTGCCATTGCACTTTACTTTGTAAGCCAGACAGCAGCCAAGCATGTAAAGGTTGCCATGTCAGGTGAAGGTGCTGACGAGTTCTTCGGTGGATATAACATTTACAGAGAACCACTTGACCTTGCAGAATTTCAGAAGCTCCCTAAGGGCTTAAGAAAAGGACTTGCCAATATTGCCAACGCTATCCCATTCAAATTCAAGGGAAAAAGCTTCTTGAACAGAGCAAGTAAGACAGTTGAAGAAAGATTCATAGGTAATGCTTTCATGTTTAATGAAAAAGAGCGTGCCAGGATATTAAAGAATCCTACCGGCAAGTATGACCATAAGGAACTTACAAAGCCTTTCTATGATAAGGTTGCCGATAAGGATGATATTACTAAGATGCAATATATTGATATCAATTTCTGGCTGATAGGCGATATCTTACTTAAGGCTGACAAGATGAGTATGGCTCATTCTCTTGAGGTAAGAGTTCCTTTCCTTGATAAGGAAGTATTCAATGTTGCCCGTACTATTCCAACTAAGTACAAGGTTAACAAGAGTAATACCAAGTATGCCATGAGACAGGCTGCCCATAGACATCTTCCAGACATGGTTGCTGAGAAGAAGAAACTTGGATTCCCTGTTCCTATCAGAATCTGGCTCAAGGATGAGAAGTACTACAATATGATTAAAAAGGCTTTCACAAGTGAAGCTGCTGAAAAGTATTTTAACACTGATGAGATTGTTAAATATCTTGATGACCACAAAGAAGGTAAGGCCGATAATTCACGTAAGATATGGACAATTTACATGTTCCTTGTATGGTATGAAGATTTCTTCGGCAACGGAGTTAAAGAAGCTGCTTAATATTTAAATTTGTATTTGCAAATAAGGCACGGACATTCATGTCCGTGCCTTATTTGATATTATGAGTAAAATATTACGCTGTAATTGTTGTTCCTGTCTTTCCAGCAAGACCTTCCTTAGCCTTCTCAAGATTAGCAATAACAGCCTTTCTTTTTATCTGCTGTTACGAATCTAATAGATGCATCAACCTTAGGGAAAGTTGTAACTGCTGGGAAGTGACCATCCTTAATATACTGGTGAAGATCTGTTGCAGAAACTGTATCAAATACCTTCTCCTCTGGTGTTCCCTTTCCTATAGTAAGCTTATCATATGCTGTAAGGAAAAGTAATGTTCCCGCTCCAACAAGCTCTGCTAACTTGGCAGCTGTATAATCCTTTTCAATAATAGCACTTGCACCCTTAAGATGTGAACCTTGCTGTAATACAGGAATTCCACCACCGCCCGCTGCAATAACAACCTGATCTGCATCAAGTAATGCCTTGACAGCATCAATCTCATATATATCAATAGGCATAGGTGAAGCAATTATTCTTCTGAACTTACCTGGCTCTTCTTCAACTACATAATTTCCCTTCTCTTCTTCAGCATCAGCTTCTTCTTTAGACATATATCTACCAATAACCTTAGATGGTTCACTGAAAGCAATGTCAAAGGATCAACTCTTACCTGAGTAATAATAGTTGAAACTGTCTTATATATTCCTCTGTTAATAAGCTCTTCTCTTATGGCATTCTGAAGATCATATCCAATATAACCTTCACTCATGGCTCCGCATACAGACATAGGAGCAACTGTTCTGTCATCAGGCTCAAGTCTTGCAAACTCAGTCATTGCTGTCTGAATCATACCGACCTGTGGTCCATTACTGTGCGTAATAACAACCTGATACTTAGCTTCTACAAGATCAGCTATTGCCACTGCTGCTTTCTTAACATTCTGCTGCTGCTCTGGAAATGTTTCTCCAAATGCATTTCTTCCTAAGGCAACTACAATTCTCTTATTATCCATAACATAAACCTCTCATACACGATTATTATTGATGTAAATATTATATTCCATGAACCGCCAAAAAAGCAAATTATTTCAACATGTATATAGCCATTATGGCATTATAGAATTAGCACCATCAACAATCACACTCTGTCCTGAGAAATAACATGAATCCGGACCTGCTAAAAATGCAATGACAGGAGCAATATCTATCTCTGGATCACCAAAACGCTTCATAGGATTAAGGTTAACCTGCTTCGCATATTCCTCCGGAAATTTTGCAGCCCAGGCCTTAGCCGCCGGTGATTCTGCACCTGGAAGAACGATATTGACACAAATTCCATACTGTCCCCATTCTTTTGCAGCGATCTTTGTCAGACCTCTTAATGCTTCCTTGTTAGAACCATAAGCTAACTGTCCTGCAATACCAAACATACCTGTTGCAGAAGCGAAGTTAATAATTCTTCCTTCATGCTGTTCCTTCATATAAGGGAATGCAGCCTGCATATAGTTAAGCGAACCAATTACACCACTCTGCCATGCCTTAAGCATATTATCATAAGAAGTTTCTTCAACTGGAGCAGAAGGAACAATAGCCTGTGCGTTATTAACTACAACATCAACTGTTCCATACTTTTCTGCAGCAGCCTTAACAACCTCTTCAACTCTTGCTCTGTCTGCTGAATCGCATGCAAACGCGAAGCCTTCTCCGCCTAATTCCTTAATTTCTGCGATTGTCTGCTCAATTGGCTCTGCTCTACGTCCCGTTGCAATAACCTTAACCCCTCTTTTTGCAAGACAAAGAGCAATTCCTTTACCTATTCCCTGACCTGCTCCTGTTACAATAGCAACTTTTTTCCTTTAACTGTTTCATTAAAGTACCTCCATAATTTTTATATTTAAATTATATCAATTTTTTATAAAAAGCAAATGAATAATTAGTCACATCTAATCCCTGTAATATAACCGCACTAAACCACCTAATCTGAATATACTAAAATATAAATTATGTTCTGAAAATAATTATTATGAATAAATTAATCACTGTTGCTGTAATAGATTCAGGAATATATCCTCATATAGATTTCAAAAACCGTATAGTAGCTTTCAAGGACTTTGTCAATGGCAGAAAAAATGCTTATGACGACTGTGGACATGGCACCCATGTAAGTGGAATTATCGCTGGCAGCGGTTATGCAAGCCACGGCAGAATCAAAGGAATCTGCCCTGCTGCCAGTCTCGCAGGAATCAAAGTATTAGACAGACTTGGTAATGGCAGGATAGAAAATGTTTTAGATGCTGGTGGCTGGATAATCTCCCATCAGAAAGATTTGAATATAAGAGTTGTCAATATATCCTTCGGTGCAACCACATTTGGCGAAAAAGGAAAACCTCATTGCTCTTGAAAAAGCAATTGAAAAGCTTTGGGACAATAATATAATTGTTGTCGCAGCCGCTGGAAATGAAGGACCTGGACGACAGACTGTTGCAATCCCCGGAACCTGCAAAAAATTATCACAGTCGGTTCCCCGGATGGCAAAGATTTCTATTCAGGAAGAGGTCCAACCAGTGAATGTATAGTCAAACCAGAGCTTATTGTAAATGGTTCATATATCAGGTCGTGCAATAATTCCGTTAGCGGATATTCTGTAAAAAGTGGAACTTCCATGTCTGCCCCGGTTGTTTCAGGTGCAATTGCAGATGTTCTGATAAAAAAAGACATGTCTCCTAAAGAGATAAAGAAAAGACTCCATTCCTGCTGTACTAAAAAGCCCTGCCAGATAATCTGCAGGGCTGGGGATTATTAAATCTTTCCGAATTCATGAATATATGAACTATTTTGTGTTGACTGCCATAAGTATATCAATCATAAAATACTGTATAAGAATAAGTACAAGTGCAAGCACTACGATAACAACAAGCGGAATCCACTTATGTTTCTTTAATCCCTGTCCTTTCTGATTCTGTTTTTTAAAATTACGACTGTCTACCATCAGACTGTACCTCCAATCCATTCCTTAATATTATTGTCAAGCCAGCTTATCCATTCTTCAAAGCCTTCGCCAGTCTTAGCTGATACGAAAAATACCTTTGCCAATGGATTTCTTTTCGTGAATTCTTTCAACAACTGCTTTGTCATCAAAATCAAAATACTCTTTAGTATCTATTTTATTGATAAGAACTACATGACACACCTCGAACATAAGAGGATACTTAAGTGGCTTATCATCACCCTCAGGATACGAAAGAATAACGACATTACGCGATGCTCCTGTGTCTGTCTCAGCCGGACATACTAGATTACCGATATTCTCCATAACAAGAAGGTCAAGCCCCTCTGTGTCAAATTCATCAACTGCCTGCATGGTCATATGAGCGTCCATCGCACACTCTCCGCCTGTATGCACCTGAATTGAAGTAACCCCTGCTGCCGCCATCTTCTCAGCATCAACAGAAGAATCAATATCTGCTTCCATTACACCTATACGATATCTGTCTCCTAACATATTAGCTGTTCTTATCAGAGTCGTAGTCTTACCTGCTCCCGGACTTGACATAAGATTAACCATAAATGTTTTCTCTTCCTTAAGCCTTGCCCTTGTCTTAGCAGCTATCTCATCATTAACGGCATAAACACTCTGATGTACATCAATTACTCTTACATTACCCATTCTGGTTCTCTCCTAAATATTGTGCTGCATTGTCTTTTAGCCATTCGCACCATGCATCCATTCCTTCTCCTGTTCTTGCAGAAATAGAGAAAACTACTGCTTCCGGATTTCTCATTGCAATATTATCCTTAACCCTATCCATATCAAAATCAAATGCCGGCATGGAATCAATCTTATTAATAATCACAACCTGACACTTCTCAAACATAAGCGGATACTTAAGCGGTTTATCATCTCCTTCCGGAACTGAAAGAATTGCCACATTAAGACATGCGCCTGTATCAAACTCAGCCGGACACACAAGATTACCAACGTTCTCGAGTATAATAAAATCAAGTGTATTATCTGCTTCAGCTTCTAACGCAGCCATTCCCTGTCTTGACATATCAGCATCAAGATGACACATTCCGCCTGTGTGCAGCTGTACTGCTGACACTCCTGCCTTAGCAACAGTAAGTGCATCAACATCCGAATCAATGTCTGCTTCCATTACACCTATATTAAAATGTTTCCTAAGTCTTTCAATTGTACCAACAATAGTTGTAGTCTTACCCGAACCGGGACTTGACATGACATTCATATAGAATACATTTTTCTTCTTTAACTCTTCTCTTAATCTGTCAGCATCAACGTCATTGTCCTCTAAAACAGTTTTCTTAAGGTCAATTATCTTCATGCTTCTTTCATTATAACTATTATTCATAACAACTCCAATTAGTAATCCTTAGCCATCTGCACATAACCGAGTCTCTCAAATCCAGCCTTCTTGTATGCTTTCACTGCTCTTTCATTCTCTTCTTCAACCTCAAGTCTGAATCTTACAGCTTCTTTTCCATACATATTGTCAAGATGTTCAAAGAACTCACCTGCAATATTCTTTCCTCTGTAATCCGGCTTAATATATATGTCCTCAACCCCACACAATTACCGCCACATTCAGTAGAATAGCTGTGTGCAATCATTGAATAACCCATGATGACACCTGTGTTATTCTCGAACACAAAACACTCTATAAATGGATTATCTCCAAGACAATCTGCAATATCCCTTTTCATAACATCCTCTGAAGGGTCTGAAAGCAGTGCTGGTGAGGCATAAAACACCTTCATCATCTCAAGGACTTCTGAAAAATCCTCTTCTTTCATGCTTCTTATAATAATATTATCCATATGAATCATTCCTTTATTACATAATAATTAATGATATCATAGTATTTATTTATTGGCAAATTAAAAGACGCGGACTGCCAAACTGACAGCCCGTGCCTTTCTTATTATAATTTATTCATTTTTTAACGTACACTCACGAACCCGTGCTTTCGCACTCTTTCGCCCTGCTTCGCATGGCCGTTCGTTCGTTAATGGCACAGGAAAAGTAAATGTCTGCTCTGCAGACGCTTACTTTCCTATGTGCACATTATATTAGGAAAAAGATATTTATTACACTAATCCCAGAATCTTAGGTAAGAACATTGAAATTGCAGGGATGTATGTAACCAGTAATAATGCTACGAAAATGATAGCAAAGTACGGTAACATGTACTTGATAACACTTTCAATAGTAACTCCACCAACACGGCAGCCCGTGAAGAGGATTGTTCCAACCGGAGGTGTAATTGTTCCGATTGATAAGTTGAAGCAGAGCAGAATACCAAACTGTATTGGGCTCATGCCAAATGCTGTACATATAGGAAGTAAAATAGGTGTAAAGATAAGAATTGCCGGTGTTACATCCATAAATGTTCCTACTACAAGTAACAGCACATTTATTAAAAAGAAGAATAAGTATCTTGTTGTCTGTAAGACCAAGGATTGCTGTTGCAATCATATCAGGGATTTCTGTGAAAGCCATAGCCCATGACATGATAGATGAAAGACCAATCATAAATGTAATGATACCTGTTGTCTTTGCTGATTCAAGTACAATTCTTGGAATGTCCTTTAACTTAAATGACTTATAAATAAGTGAAAGAACTGTTGCATATAACAGCAATTGCTGAACCTTCTGTAGCTGTGAACACACCTGCAAGAATACCGCCTATTACAATTATGATAAGTAAAAGGCTTGGAATTGCCTGCCAGAATGTCTTCATTGCAATTTTAAATGTTACTCTTTCTTCTGCCTGGTATCCACGCTTCTTAGCCATGATACCTGCAAGAATCATAACTGCTCCACCCCAGAGAATTCCTGGAATATAACCAGCCATGAAAAGTGCTGCAATAGATACACTTCCTGCGATACTTGAATATACAATCATTGTATTACTTGGTGGAATAAGCATTCCAACCGGAGCTGAAGCTACATTTACAGCTACGCTGTAGTTCTTATCATAACCTTCTTTTTTCCTCTAATGGTCCGATTGTGCTTCCCATAGCTGCGGCTGCGGCTGCACCTGAACCACTGATGGCTCCAAATAACATGTTAGCAACTACATTTGACTGTGCAAGTGCTCCTGGCATTCTACCAGCAATAACCTTGGCACAATTAACAAGTCTTGTTGCGATACCGCCATTGTTCATTATATTACCTGCAAGGATAAAGAACGGAATGGCTATAAGTGAAAATGAATTCGAACCCGCGAATATTCTCTGTGCTGAAGTTGCAAAAGAAACATTTGCCGGAATCATGCATATCATTGAAACTGCTGATGAAAGACCGATTGCTACACCGATAGGAGCACCGATTATCAGCAATATAACTAATATTGTAACCATTACTAAGGCTACCTGTAATGCTATACTCATGCGAAAGTCCTCCTCATAATTATTGCTTATTTGCTTTGAGTTCAAGTCCAATATTATAAATGCTGTAGAAGATTATAATCACACCACATATTGGAATAATTGAATAGATGACACCTGTTGGAATATGAAGAATTGTATCTAACTGTACAAGATTCATTTTTGCGATTGTAAAACCACCATATACCATTACAAGTCCAGCAAAGCAGATTGTAACAAGCTCAATAATTATGCTGACTATCATCTTAGGTGTTTTAGGTAACTTATCCTTAATAACCGATATATTAATATGCTCTCTCTGTCCGAACATATATGTTGCTGATATTATAATCAGCCATACGAAACAGTATCTTGTGAGTACTTCAGTAACGCTGCTTGGGCTTTTGAAGAAATATCTTGCTATGACCTGATATGTTACCATAAGTACCATTGCAATAAATATTACAACACTTGAATATGATGTAATCTTGTCTAATACTTTTTAGCTGCTGTCATATTATTTCTCCTCTCTTAAAGCCTGTACTTTATCGTATATTTTCTTAGTAACCTCTGACTGTCCGGAAATACTGTCAAGAAGTGGCTGGCATTTTTCTCTGAATAATTCTGTATCAGGATACACAAAAATTGCACCATTTGCCTCAGCATCCTTCTTTGCTTCCTGTACTGATTCTGCAAATGCATCAAATTCGTAATCTGTTGAATCTGCAACAAGCTTGTCAAATATTTCCTTATCAGCAGCTGACTACTGTCAAGGAAGTTAGTACTTGCTATAACTACATCAGGATGAACAATATGCTTTGTGTATGAATAATACTTAGCAACTTCATAATGCTTAAAGTCTGTATATACTCTCTCACTGTTCTCTCCGCATCAATAACGCCCTGCTGGAGTGCTGTGTAAACCTCTGACTGTGACATTGCTGTACCAACACCACCCATGTACTTAACCATGTTAAGATATGTTGTTGAGTCATTAACTCGTACAATCATACCCTTAAGGTCATCTGGTGTATTAATTGGCTTGTTTGCATAAATATTTCTCTCACCTGCTGTATATACAGTAAGAACTTCAAAATTGAACTTTCTTGTTGACTTGAAAAGCATCATCAAATGCACCTGATAATGTAGTTCTTCTTAAATGATCCATATCATCATAAATTATATCTTCCGTTAGGATTAACCATCTTATATCTTCGAACTTATCTCCAAGCTCTCTCATAGCCTTATACTGAGGGTGATCCTCATTCTGATTGAATGCAACTCTTATAATCTTAACTTCATGTCCATCTGCTGTAGTGTTAGTGCTACACCCCGTTAATGCAGAACAGACTAATAAACTCATGCATAAAAATAATGCAATAAACTTTTTACCCATAAAAACCTCCCTGAAATTATTTCAATAATTCAGTACTTACCTTAACTACTACTTTTCTTACTGTCATAGGCTCTCCATCAGCACATGCTGGTCTGTGAACATCTGTTGGGAAAAATACACAGAAGCATCCTGGTGTTGATGTAATAAATCCTTCATTTTCTACTGATTTGTAGAAAATAAGATCTCTTTCATCAAATTTTTCATCAATCTCATAATTGCCAGTATCAGGAGTAAATCCTAACTTTTCTCTACCTGAAGCTAAGAACTGTACATCAAGGTACTTCTCATGAACCTCTGGTCTTTTCTCATTTACAGAACCAGTCTCTGCATCAAATACCTGCGCGTACATAAGCTTTCCTTCAAGTTCATAAACTCCCGGTTCCATATTAACAAAATCATTTTCCTTTAAATACTTAATTGCTCTCTGTACTGCCTTTGGATAACTGGTAAAATCATCCTTTGAATTAATAGATGAAAATATCATTATTTCGTCTCCTTTCTGTCTCTGTCTTCCATAGCGTGAACCATGTTGACAATCATTCTATGTGTTGGAACATCTACTCCGGTCTTTTCTCCGGCTCTTACAACAGCTCCACTTATTGTATTAACCTCTGTGCGTCTTCCCGCCTTAAGGTCTGCATATATAGAAGTCTTTCCTTCTGGTGAATTGATAGAAGTATTTCTTACTCTTTCAATAATTTCCTGCTCATCAAACTCTAGTCCTAAAGCTTTAGCAACTGCCAGTGCTTCTTTAATAAGAGTTACAGTCATGCTCCATGCATATTCATCTGCTGCAATAAATCCGATTGGAACCTGAAGAACACCTGTAAGAGCTGAAAGAGACACATTTGTAAAGAGCTTATCCCATATAAGCTGCTGATATTATCATAAATATGTGTATCAAATCCACATGAATCAAAGCTTTCCTTAATCTTTCCAAGCATTCCGTTGCTGTCGGGTACAAGCATTCCGATATTAGTCTTTCCTTTTCCGCCTCTTCTTACATAGCCGAAATCAAGAACTGCTCCGTTATCCTCTGTTGTACCTATGATAATTCTTTCCTTAGGAACAAACTCTGAAAGAATATCCTCATGACCTGCTCCGTTCTGAAGAGTCATTACATATGTATGTTCTCCAATAATATGTCTGTTTTCTTCAAGTGCTGCTTTAGAAAAAAGTGCTTTAACAAAAAGTATTACAAGGTCAACTTCTCCAAGATTAGCACTGTCTGTCATTGCCTCAGGTCTGTAAATTACATCTTTATCATTCTCAAAAAGCTTAACTCCGTCAGCATTGATTTTGTCAACAATTTCCTGCTTCTTATCAATCATATAGACATCATTGTGTAATGAAAGATGTCCACCATATATTGAACCCATGGCTCCTGCACCAAGAACTGCAATCTTCATAACTGTAATCTCCTTATTATTCTAACTAATTATCTTGAAAATTCTGCAAGTCCCTCAATTGCATAAGCACGGATAGGACAAGAATCAAGTCCGTAAATTGGAAGTGGTGAGTATGACATGAAGAATGTATCCTGTGTAAGCTTGTCTAAGTTCTTTAATACTTCAAGGAATACAATGTTTTCTGCCATACAGATGTCATGGAATGGCTTAACATCTTCGTTGCAGTTTTCAATTGAAACTCCGTCACCGAAACCAACACATTTAATCTTGTGATCAACACACCACTGTGCTGTCTCACCATTAACAAGTAATCTCTGATCCTTGTCTGTATTAGTGTCTGGTGTGAATGGGTCAAGCTTGTAAGAAGAATCAATGATAAGGATATCTCCTTCCTTTACCCAGCCTTCTGTTGCCTTGTCAAGGTCTGCTGCACTGATGTGCTTTCTGTGTGGTAATGTATCCTTGAAGTCAACGTAGATTGCTCTTCCCATGAATGTTGTAAGTGGAAGCTCTGCAACTGATGGCCAGTTGTCATCATGATGATAAGGACACTCACAATGTGTTCCAAGGTGGCTTGTAAGATCCATTGCTGTATGGAAGTCAGGGATTGGACCGCCTGTGTTATATCTGATAAGGTGACATCTTCTTGATTCAGTCTTTGGATCAAGTGGCTTTGTTAAATCAATTACTTTTAAATTTCCTAATTCAAATGTTGTGTTCATTCTTTTTTTCCTCCTGAAAAATGATTTATTGTTTTCTTGTTTATTGCAGTATACCAGTATACCGGTTAAGAATCAATTATTAAAATTAGTCAAACTTTTCACAATATCATTGTACATTTTAAACAAATCCAGTATACCGGTATACAGATTTTTAATTAATTATTGACCAATTGAATTTTTTTGTTTATTATTTTATTCATAAAAATGTATTCGAAAGGAATTAAACAACATGCAGCTTATGTCATCGCTTCAGCAGGAAGCTTATAATTATATTAAAGATTTAATTCTTACCAACAGACTTGATGTAAACAATCTGTATTCAGAAACTAAATTATCAAAAGAACTTGGAATATCCAGAACTCCTATGCGTGAAGCACTACAATGTTTAAGTCAGGACGGATATATAGATGTTATACCAAGCAAAGGATTTCGTATCAGACAGCTTAATCAGAAGGACATGAAAGAAACTATTCAGATAAGATGTGCCATAGAAGGTTTCTGTACTCATTGTCTTGCAAATGATATCAATACTGCAAGAGGTCAGAAAACTATCAGAGAACTTGGCAATATTCTTGACCTTCAATATAAAACTATTGAAGATCATCCAGATAATGACAATTATGAAGATTTCATCAGTTACGATCATCAGTTTCATCTACTCTTAGTAAAATACATAAACAATGATGAAGTCAATCATATTTTTCAAAGACTAATGTATCTGATAAAACTTACTTCTCAGTCAGCTCTTGAGGTTGATGGACGTATTACTGGTACATTAGATGAACACAAGAAATACTTTGATTATCTCAAAGCTGGTAATGGTGATAAAGCTTATAGCATCCTCATAGATCATCTTATGATGCCTCTTAATGTTGTTAAACCTGAAAAATAATTAAAAATCTAATATATTATAGATTTCTTCCATATCTCAACAAGTTTACCCAATGAATATGCAGCATTTGCAGGACTTGTTGAGGGAAGAATATCTGGTTTAATTCCCAGATATTTCATCTGATATTTTTCATAATATTTCCCTGATGTTTTCCCATTACATATTACTTTTTCAATCTTAGAATTATCTATAATGCTTTTTTAAATCTGTTGGCACAACATTCTTAATACTACTGTCACTAGAACCAATTATGTCACAGCTGTATATCGTATCCCACATTGCAATATTATGCTTTAACATAAATGCCTTCTTTTCTTCTATCGTCTGCGGAACTGCCTCTTCAAATACTCCACTAATCATTTTCCAGAATCTGTTCTGCGGATGTCCATAAAAAAAACATCTGCTCTCTTGACTTAACTGATGGAAGGCTTCCAAGTATCAGTATTCTTGATTCACTGTTATACAACGGTGAAAATGGGTGTACTATATGCTCATATTTAGATTCATTCATGATTATCTCCTCATCATTATTATTATATAGTTTTAGCAACTTTGTAATTAATCTTTTAAATGCAAAAAAAGGATTCAAGCTGAAATTCAACTTAAATCCTTTAAATAGCAGGGGATGAGAGAATCGAACTCCCACCAAAGGTTTTGGAGACCCCTATCATACCATTTGACCAATCCCCTATCTTTAAGGAGAAGGATTGTTCCTTCAAAACTGCACATTAAATATATCATACCATATCTGTCTTTGCAAATACTTTTTCATCCGATTACTCTTAAGAATAACTCTCTTTGTTCTATCCAAACCGTCTTAACCTTTTCTCTTGGTTAAGCCCTCGACCTATTAGTACAGATCAGCTCCATATGTCACCACACTTCCACCTTCTGCCTATCTACCTCGTCGTCTTCAAGGGGTCTTACTAACTTACGTTATGGGATATCTCATCTTGAGGGGGGCTTCACGCTTAGATGCCTTCAGCGTTTATCCCTTCCCGACTTGGCTACCCGGCCATGGCCTTGGCAGTCCAACCGGTCCACCAGAGGTCCGTCCATCCCGGTCCTCTCGTACTAAGGACAGCTCCTCTCAGATATCCTACGCCCACGCCGGATAGGGACCGAACTGTCTCACGACGTTCTGAACCCAGCTCGCGTACCGCTTTAATGGGCGAACAGCCCAACCCTTGGGACCTGCTACAGCCCCAGGATGCGATGAGCCGACATCGAGGTGCCAAACCACTCCGTCGATGTGAACTCTTGGGAGTGATAAGCCTGTTATCCCCAGGGTAGCTTTTATCCGTTGAGCGATGGCAATCCCACTTTCATACCACCGGATCACTAAGTCCCTATTTTTCGTACCTGCTCCACCCGTCGGTGTCGCTCCCTTCTGCCTTTGCGCTCTTCGAATGGTTTCCAACCATTCTGAGGGAACCTTTGAGCGCCTCCGATACTCTTTCGGAGGCGACCGCCCCAGTCAAACTCCCCACCAGACATTGTCCCCCAGCCGGGTCACGGCTGCAGGTTAGAAGCCCAGTACTGCAGGGGTGGTATCCCAACATCGACTCTGATGCATCTGGCGACACATCTTCTCAGTCTCCCACCTATCCTGTACATGCAATACCGAACCCCAGTATCAAGCTAGAGTAAAGCTCCATGGGGTCTTTCCGTCCTGGCGCAGGTAACCAGCATCTTCACTGGTATTTCAATTTCACCGGGTGCATTGTCGAGACAGTGCCCAAATCATTACGCCTTTCGTGCGGGTCGGAACTTACCCGACAAGGAATTTCGCTACCTTAGGACCGTTATAGTTACGGCCGCCGTTTACTGGGGCTTAAATTCAATGCTTCACCTTGCGGATTAACATCTCCTCTTAACCTTCCAGCACCGGGCAGGCGTCAGCCCATATACCTCACCTTTCGGTTTTGCATAGACCTGTGTTTTTGCTAAACAGTTGCTTGGGCCAGTTCTCTGCGGCTCCATCTCTGGAGCACCCCTTCTCCCGAAGTTACGGGGTCATTTTGCCGAGTTCCTTAACAATGCTTCTCCCGCCGGCCTTAGGATTCTCTCCTCATCCACCTGTGTCGGTTTACGGTACGGGTACATCAAACACTATAGCGGCTTTTCTCGACACAAGCTCCACATGCTTCGCTACTTTGGTTCGCTCCACATCGCGCCCTCGAGTTGACAGACGGTTTTGCCTATCTGTCCTCTGCTGCGCTTGTACCGGACTTTCCTTTTCCGGCTCATGCTTCCCTCATGTGTCCCCACATTTCTGATTTGATGCAGTACAGGAATTTCAACCTGTTATCCATCGACTACGTCTTTCGACCTTGCCTTAGGCCCCGACTTACCCAGGGCAGATCAGCTTTACCCTGGAAACCTTAGATATTCGGCCTTGAAGATTCTCACTTCAATCTCGCTACTCATTCCGGCATTCTCTCTTCAAGACAGTCCACCATTCCTTCCGGTATGGCTTCGTTCCGTCTTCAATGCTCCTCTACCAATTCATTAGAATTCCTAAGCTTCGGTGTTGTGTTTTAGCCCCGGACATTTTCGGCGCAGGACCTCTCGACTAGTGAGCTATTACGCACTCTTTTAATGTGTGGCTGCTTCTGAGCCGACATCCTAGTTGTCTTCGAAATCCCACATCCTTTTCCACTTAACACACACTTTGGGACCTTAGCTGTAGGTCTGGGCTCTTTCCCTTTTGACCACCCAACTTATCTCGTGCAGTCTGACTCCCTGGCATCATCTGTCCGCCATTCGCAGTTTGATATTCTTCGGTAGGCTTTGACGCCCCTAGGAAATTCAGTGCTCTACCTGCGGCAGACTAACCAGAGGCTAGCCCTAAAGCTATTTCGAGGAGAACCAGCTATCTCCGGGTTCGATTGGAATTTCTCCCCTATCCACACCTCATCACCACCCTTTTCAACGGATGTGTGTTCGGTCCTCCACTACCTCTTACGGCAGCTTCAACCTGGACATGGATAGATCACCCGGTTTCGGGTCTATGATAAGCGATTCTTTCGTGCTTTTAACACTCGCTTTCGCTTCGGCTCCGGACCTTAAGTCCTTAACCTTACCACTCATCATAACTCGCCGGACCGTTCTACAAAAAGTACGCCGTCGCACTTTCGTGCTTCGACAGCTTGTAAACACAGGGTTTCAGGTTCTCTTTCACTCCCCTCCCGGGGTCCTTTTCACCTTTCCTTCACAGTACT
>VOFH01000093.1_pt1:57500-98780 | contig 98780 bp, 126 predicted proteins | sample 5384091 | NCBI WGS metagenome assembly VOFH01 (sample SAMN12384727, study PRJNA508395) | human gut metagenome | isolation source: healthy gut G | host: Homo sapiens
CAAGCACTAAAGAACCCGCAACAATTCCTCCACCAAGCACTCTGTCAAGCTCAGCTATACCTGTGGATGTTCTGTCATTTTCTTCAAAGCTTACACTATTTATCTCTACAGGAACAGGCGCTGATGATGCCGCTGCCCTCTGGCTTGTGCCTGCTATTCCTTTGGCTGACTTAGGTTTACTTACTGGTTCTTCTACAAATGTGTTCCATTCCTTACACGCCGGACACTGCCCGAACCATTTAGCAGACTCATATCCACATTCTTTACAAAAAAAGCTGTATTCTTTGCCTTTGCCATACATCCCCTAAAAAAGGCTGCCACAACATATAAATGTGTAGCAGCCCTGTAAAATCAAAATACTTTTAATTATAATCAAGCCTTCTTAATATCTACTTTAACAGGCTTCTCACCATCAAATTCAACTGAAAGAACAAGCTTACCACCCATATTAGTAGCCATTGTTCCTGCATCTTTATCGTTAATTCTGATATCATATGATGTACCTTCTTCAAGGCCTAATGTAATCTGTGCATCCTCATTACCTTCTACCATAAATGATACACTTGTATCTGTTGCCTTAAAATCATTAACAGCTGTACCCGGAACAGATTCATATACAAAGAGCCGTTCTTCTCAAGCTTTGTGATTTCGTTAAATGTCTTAACTTTGTATGTATCCCCACAATGTTCGAAATCTGGCAGCTTTGACTTGGTATCCAACTTATAATTACCAAAACTGATTGCTCCATCCGCTTCTGAACGAATCAATTCATTTACTACTGGCATATTATTATCCTCCTATATGTTACGATATGTATGTACTGATTATACAATAAACTGACAAAAAGCGCCAGCAATTTGTCAGTTGTTTATTGTTTATTTATTAATTTATTTATTCATTCCTCTCTTGAGAGTAAAGTTAAGCTTATTGTCCTTTACAGTTATCTTCACTTTATTGCCAGCGTGGACTTTTCCCATAAGAATCCGCTCTGCAAGAACATCTTCAACCTCATTCTGGATTGTACGGCGTAATGGTCTTGCACCATATTTAGAATCATACCCCTTATCAACAAGCCACTGTCTAGCTGCATCATCAAGCTCTATTGATAATTTCATCTGTTCCATAATACGCTTATTGACATTGGCAATCATTATATCGACAATCTGTGCTATCTGCTCTTTTCCAAGAACATGGAATACAACTATATCATCTATTCGGTTAATGAATTCTGGCTTGAATATTCTCTTAACCTCGTCCATAACCTTGCCCTTCATCTCCTCATGATTCTGCTGCTCAGTCATTTCCTGACGAGAATCCCAGAGATTTAGGTGATACAATATTTTCAGCTCCAGCATTGCTAGTCATTATAATTATAGTATTCTTGAAATCTATAACCCTGCCTGTTGAATCAGTGATATGCCCGTCGTCAAGCACCTGTAAAAGTACATTAAATACATCCGGGTGGGCTTTCTCAACTTCATCAAAAAGAATTACAGAGTATGGATTTCTTCTTACCTTCTCACTAAGCTGTCCTCCCTCATCATATCCAACATATCCCGGAGGTGAACCTATAAGCTTTGACACCGTATGCTTCTCCATAAATTCCGACATATCAACTCTTATAAGAGAATTCTCTGTACCAAACATAGCATCTGCCAGTGCCTTTGAAAGTTCTGTCTTACCTACACCCGTAGGTCCTAAAAACAGGAATGAGCCAATTGGTCTGTTAGGATCTTTAAGTCCTACCCTTCCTCTTCGGATTGCTTTAGAAACTGCTGTAACAGCCTCGTCCTGTCCAATAACTCTGTTGTGCAGAGTTTCCTCAAGCTTCATAAGACGTTCTGATTCTGCCTGTGCAATTCTCTGTACAGGAATCTTTGTCCATGTTGATACAACAGAAGCAATCTCATCCTCATCAACAATAAGATTATTCTCATTAATGCTGTCCTGCCATTGCTTTGTCATTTTTCAAGCTGTTCTTTTTTCTTTAACTGTTTCTTCTTAATTTCACCAGCCTGCTCATAAGCTTCTGACTTTATTGCTTCTTCCTTATCCTTGGTAAGCTGTTCTATCTGTGCCTCTAATGTCTTAATCTCATCAGGCATTACATATGCATCAAGCCTTGTCTTAGAAGATGCTTCATCAATAAGATCAATAGCCTTATCAGGAAGGAATCTGTCATTGATATATCTCTTAGATAACTTAACAGCTGCAACTACTGCCTCATCTGTAATTCTAACATGATGATGCTCTTCATACCTGCCCTTAAGGCCTCTTAATATCTGAATTGCCTCTCTTCTGCCGTAGGTTCTTCAACCTTAACAGGCTGGAATCTTCTCTCAAGAGCAGCATCCTTCTCAATATGTTTTCTATACTCCTCAAGAGTTGTAGCACCAATAAGCTGGATTTCTCCTCTTGCAAGAGATGGTTTTAATATATTAGACGCATCTATTGCTCCCTCTGCTCCTCCAGCACCTATTATTGTGTGAATCTCATCCAGAAAAAGTAATACATTTCCAGCATTTTTAACCTCTGCTATTACCTTCTTGATTCTTTCCTCAAATTCACCCCTATACTTAGAACCGGCAACCATACCTGACAAATCTAATGTCAGAAGACGCTTGTCCTTAATTGTCTCAGGCACATTTCCTTCAACTATTCTGGCTGCAAGTCCTTCCGCTATGGCAGTCTTACCAACTCCCGGTTCACCTATAAGGCAAGGATTATTCTTAGTTCTTCTGCTCAATATCTGAATAACCCTCTGAATCTCTTCTTCCCCTGCCAATAACAGGGTCCAATCTGCCTTCTCTTGCCATCTGTGTAAGATCCCTGCTGTACTGGTCGAGAGTTGCTGTGCTTTTTTTATCATTTCCTCTTGGTCTTCCATTCTGAAATCTTCTTTAACCCTGCCGGCATCTTCTCCCATAGCCATAAGAAGATCAACATACATCTTCTTGACAGGAACCCCTATAGTATTAAGAAGCCTTGAAGCTACGCTGTCTGTTTCTTTTATTATTGCTATTAAAATGTGTTCTGTTCCTATAAGCTCTGACTTAAATCTTGCTGCCTCTCTTGCTGCATTATCGAGTATATGTCTAACCCTTGGAGTATATCCTGATGGTTCTTTGACATTAACTACACTATCTGGTGCTATAAGCTGGCACACAAGATTAATTATCTTCTCATCCGTAATATCATTGCTAAGAAGAACTGAAGATGCAAGTCCGCCCTCCGCTTTGATAAGTCCTATAAGAAGATGCTCTGAACCTATATAACCATGACCTAACATAGCCGCTGTATCTGCCGCATAATTAAGTGCCTCCTGCGCTTTGCTGGTAAATCTGCTCTGCATATCTATAACCCTTTCTATGATTGATTTCGTACATATCTGTTAATGTATTGTTGGAAGATGTTCTCTTATAAAATCAGCTCGTGACACTTCCAGTTCCTCTTCATCCATATCCTTGTTAGAAATCATAAGAAGATTTGCCGGATGAATTCCAATCATAAGCTGATATATATTACTCTCATCAAATCCGTCAGCCTTAATAAGCCCTGATGCAAGTCCGAATCTTATCTGGGAAAGCAGCAGCTCTCCATCATTAAGTGTAACCTTTCTGGCATATTTTAACACACCATATGACCTGTACACCATATCAAGTGCTGTCATTTTTCTTTTGTAATATACTGCTTCCTGTAATTTCTTTCCTGTGCAATAATCTGTTCTGCTATATTATCCAGATTGTCAATTATATCTTTCTCACTCTTTCCAAGTGTTACCAGATTAGTAAGCTGGTATATATCACCTAAAGCTCTGTTATTGTACCCTCCATTGCTTTTAGCACAAGTCCGAATCTTCCAACCTCAGGAATCAGCCCTGATATTTTATCATTTCCTGCAAGTGCTGGCAAATGTAGCATATAACTTGCTCTCATTCCTGTACCTGCATTAGATGGAAGGGTTGTAAGATAGCCAAACTTCTGATCATACGAATAGTCAAGTACATCTCCGATAACATCATCCATCTTATCAGCCAGTGTATACGCTTTCTGCATATTCATTCCAGCAGCAAATGCCTGTATTCTTATATGATCCTCTTCATTAATCATTATTGACACATCTTCATCAGGTGCAACAAATCCTGCTGCGTAATCCTGCTTTTCAAGATACGGACTTATAACGTGTCTCTCCCTCATGCCCATCTTCTGATAAGCATCAAGATAGTCAAAATTATATAAATTATAACCGCTTATAGGCGACACTGTCTTTAACTGGTCAGTAACATTTTTTACCAGCTTTTTAGCATCTGTGTCTGACATCTTGTAAGAAAAATTATATCCATTAATATTACGGGCAAGCCTTACTCTGCTTGATATAACAACATCAGAGTTATTGCCGCCCTCTTCAAACCATCTAAGCATCGTGACCGCCTCCTGTGTTGAATCATCCGTATTATCCATTTTCTTTAACTGGTGAAGCATGTCCCTTAATCTGGCTGCCTCTTCATAATGCTCTATCTCAACAGCCTCTCTTAACTTTATCCCCAGTTCCCTGATACGACTTTCATAATCATCATTTTCATCCTGCATGACTGGCAGAGTATCTGTCTCATTATTTTCATCAGACAGCCCTGAGTATTTCTTATATATCTTTCCCCTATGAACTGAATCTCCATGCAGTCTTTTCATATTATCCTCAATAAGAGGTCCGAATACCCCATAGCACTCAGCACAACCAAATTTACCAACCATAGTAAATTCATCAAATGTCATTCCACAGCCTGGGCATCTGATATGCATCATAGGTCCGTCTTCCACCAGGGCTGAATTACCAGCCAGCAGACCCGTCAGAAGCCTTACAAATGGAAACTCCGCATCTGAACTGTCTGACATTCCTGCAAAATTAAGCCTTCTTGCACAATCCATGCATATATGGTGTTCCTTCTTAACTCCGTTAATTATTTCTGTATAATGAATTGAAGCTTCATTCTGATGACAATTCTCACAAAGCATATTATTCCTTTCCAGTCAGGAATCACATTCCTGCTTTATTCAAATACTCTCATCTTAGTTAAAGCATAGTAAGGAGCAAAATATGTTATTAATGCAACCATAAAGGCTATTACCAGTGCCAGAACATTAGATGATGTAAGTGTATACATTCCCTTATATGAAAGCCATGTGAACACGCCCATTATAAGTGCCGATATACCTGGTTTTGCAAATACACTTATATACGGCATCGTATAATCAATCTCCTGATATAAGGTTCTTAGATTAAGTATAAATATTAATATTGGAAATGTTGCATTACCTATAACCACTGCATATATTCCTAGTGCCGAGAACTTAAGAAGCACGAATACCAGCACAATATGAACAGCAAGTGATATAGATGAATGAATCATTGGTACATTTACACGGTCAATTCCCTGCAGTGCTGTACTTGTAACTGTAGAGAGTGTATAGAATACTACCGCAATCGCACCTATTTTTAACATCATTCCACCCTGAGCGCTGTTATAGCGGGAAAATAACAGCTTTATTATAGGCTGACCTATAACAAACAGCCCTACAAATGATGGAACAGCAATAAACATGTTAGTCTTTAATGTCTTAGTAATCTTATCATATATAGAATCATAATCCCTGTCTGTAAATGATGCAACAACGCTAGGCAGCATCGAAGCAGACATTGCAGATGCAAACCCCTGTGGAATTCCTATAAGCAGGCTGTAGCTTGAACTGAAATTACCAAGATCCATAGATATGCTCTTAGTAATATCTCTTCCAACCATTATATTGCTAAACATTACATCGTCTATCAAAGCACTTATCTGATAAAATGTCTGTCCAAGTATAATAGGTATCATTGTATATATGATTATCTTACAAATCTGCCCTGTGCTCTGGTTCTCTGTATGTCTGTCTTTTCTTTTCAGTCTGTTAAATGTCGGTGTATATACCGCATACAAAAATCCCATGAATAAAACAGCCGTAAGTGCTCCCATCGCAGTACCAAGCGTACTTCCTGCCGCTCCATATGCAGCCACATCAGGTGATGAAGCAAATGCTTTCATCATTCCATATCCTGCTGCAATACTAACAATCGCATTAACAATCTGTTCAAGTATCTGCGATACCGCAGTTGGAATCATTGTACTCTGTCCCTGAAAGAATCCTCTTATAACCCCAAGAATTGCAACAAGGAATATTGTCGGTGCAAGAATCCTTAATGGAACCGCAAGTCCTGGAAGTCCTCCTCCATATATAACATTCTCTATAAATGAAGCGCCAAAAAATACAAGAAGTGCTGCGATACCCCTGTACACACTGCAACCATTAAAGAACATCTTAATACTTTAGCAGCACTTTTATATCTTTTCTTTGTAAATCTTGCTGACACAAGCTTTGATACAGCCATTGGCAGTCCGTACGAAGACAACACAAGCATTATATTATATATGTTAAAAGCAGCTCCATATATACCATTGCCTTCACTTCCTATAATGTTGACTACAGGAATTCTGTAAAGCATGCCTATTATCCTGACAAGAATACCTGCAATTGCAAGAATACTTCCATGAACTATAAAATTACGTTTATTAGACTCCGACATATTCATCTCCAAATCTTATGTAATAATTGTTTTCGAATTAGATTTTACATCTTATATACAATAAAATCCATAAATTTTTGTTAAAAAAGCCGTTCCAACCACATACGATTAGAACGGCTTATATTTTTATATTAATTAATTAAGAAATCAGCCAGCATCCATGTACCATTCTGTTTTACAAATGTATATGTAAGCGATGTTTTATATGTTGTATTACCTGTCTTGTAATCAACATAAAGGTCATAATAAACATCACATGAGAAACATTTGTCTGAATACTTTCTGAAATTAGTAATAGATTCATTGTTGAACTGATAAGTATATGACTTACCCCAAAGGTACGCCCATATAGCAGTAATATCGCTGACATACTCAGCTGCAGTACCAACCATATAGCTTGAAAGCTTAGAAAGACTTCCCCTGTTGATAATATAAGCTCCATACTGTTCCGCTATTGTATATATCCTTGATTCCATACTTTTATACAATTCATCATCCGATGGATAGTAAATTGTATATCCTGTCTTCTTGTCATAATCAACTGTCAGATCTTTACCATTAAGCTTTGCTGTTATATCAGGCTTTGCTATAAGCTGTCCTACATCATACACATCATTAGTTGGTACCGTAACATAATCTGATACATGCAGACAAGGTGCAAACTTAACTTCTGACTCTGTCTTGTATGTATCAGTAACCTGTACTCCATTAATATAAACATCAGCACCTGTTGGAGCTGTTATTTTAACTTCTGCAAGGTTCTTTGTAAAATCTCCAAAAAGAAATAGTTCCAAGAGTCCATTTATTAAATTTATGTGCATTCTTTCCTGCCGATTCAAGTTCAACCTTTGCTATCGGCGTATCACCTGCATATACTACATACACAGGAGTTTTTTCAGAATATTCACCGGCCTTTTTCTTATATGATACTGTACCGTCATTTAACCTATCTGTAAAATATGCTGCTATCGTATCATTCGTTTCAAACTCATTTACTTTCACGTCATTATCTGATAAAAGCTTTCCAATCCCATCAGGAGTAAACTGATTCACAATCTTATCCATTGTTCCTGATGGCATTCCCTCTTCATAATCTTTTTAAAAGACTATGAAGCATAATTAATGTAATCACACCTGCCAGAAGAAGAATCCCAGTATATACATAAGAATTTTTTAAAATTTGAAAGCTTCTTTTTTCTTTTATTATTTCGTGGCATACTACTTTTCTCCTCCTTACTTAATTAAAAATGCTGTCGGACAGCTTCTTGGACCTGTTGGTGAATATGGTACATTTATTACTTCACCATCATAATACATCTGTGTTGATGTTCCACCATCCATTGTAGATGCATTTACAGCTCCATACTGTGCCATAATATCCTGTAGGTCTGAAAATGTAGCACCTATACTGTTAGGCTGTCTTCCATCTACTGCAAGAAGAAGAATCTTTCCATCTGCTGTCTGTCCTATGGCAGTTCTTGGATTAGTTCCCCTGCAATACCAACAATATCCTGAGCCTCTCCATTAACAATAAGAAATGGACCAATATGATTGCTTATGCTTACGCAGTCTCTTATATTAAGTTCCTTTGCCTTTGCAGCATTCATATTACCAAGAACAAGCTTATTATCAAATGTAATTCCGGTAACATGAGATGTTCCACCATTATCATTAAGAATCTCTCCGTCTTTCATTACAAGGCCAATCGGCATTGCTGTATAAGTTGTTTCTCCATCAACAAATTCTCCGCCATTAACTCCTCCGATTGCATCATATCTCTTTGCAATATCTGCAACAACCATTCCATTTCCATTGGTAAATTCAGGAACTGTTCCCACAAATAATCTACTTGGATCTTTTACAATCATGAGTTTTCCAGAATATGTAGCACCCTTTACATCTACAATCTCAATATCAGGAGTTTCCGGATCCTGGGCTGCTGTATCAATATTTACAAGTCCCGCATCTGTTATCTCATCTGTATCTTTAATTGCGTTATTGGCCTTAATCTGGTCTATCTCATCCTGAGAGCAGAACCAGTTAGCAAGAAATCCTATTGCACTTGTCTCCTGTACAGAAAGTACAAACTGAATCTTTGCTGTCTTAGACGGTCCATACACAAGCATTGCCATAACAGCATACAGAAATATCACCAGAGTAAGAATAGTTGACAAAAGTGTCGCACCGACTCTTCCTGCCCATACAAGAACTGGATTCTTCTTTTTTATTTTTATTTCTTTTATTAGATGCGTTGCCACCTCGTGGCTTATCGTTACCATACGACTTTTTATCTTCATAGCTGTCATCTAAAACGTCAAATGGATCAAAATCATCAATATCTTCAAGTTCAAAATCATCAACGATATCTATATCGTCAATATTATTCTTTCTTTTTGCCACTATAACTTCCTCCTAAACCGTTACTTAAAAACCCATCTTTTCTGAATCTGATAACTTACAAAGAACAATGCAAGATCAATTATTATCTTGGCAATTCCTGAAAGCACAATGCTTAATGCCAGCAGCTTTGTAGCAATATACACCAAAGCATAAGAACAAGCAAGCTGACAGAACCATAAAATGTAATATCTTACCACCGTCTGTTTAAGACCGGACTGTGATTTAAATACTGCATTTCTGTTAAGCGAGAAATTAAAAACTGATGAAAGCACTCTTGCCGCTGCTGTACTTATGAATATTCTTAAGCTGACTGTAAGCCCTATAAGCACAAATTCAAGCACATTAAATATTATATTATCTATAGCCCACGAAGCAATAGAGCTTCCTACATATTTCATGCCTGTGCTTTTAAATAAATATTTAAATATCACTTTGTATATCTTAATTGAATCTTTGACAGGATTAAAATGTGATGATGAATTATCTTCTATGTACACAGTTTCTATCGATTCTTCCTGAAATCCAATATTATACTTTTTTGAAAGCAAGCAGCATATTAGTCTCATACTCAAATCGTTCGCCTTCTACCTTGTCAAATGTCTCAAGGTACTTGTAAGGTATTGCTCTTAAGCCGGTCTGTGTGTCCGAAATATTCAATCTGCAAAGCACCTTAAATACTCCACTAGTCATATTATTGCCAAATTTACTTCTTGCCGGTACATCATCACCAGTAAAATCCCTTACGCCTAAAAACGACATTGCCTGTACTGACCATAGTTTCACTGCATTTCTTAATATCTTTGGCACGATGCTGATTATCACCATCTACTGTCACAACTCCATCAATATCTTTTCTATTCTCAAGGCAGAATTCAAATGCAGTCTTCAAGCCTCTTCCTTTTCCCTTGTTAACTTCATGTGTAAGAATTGTACATTCACTATGTGCTGCTACTTCATTAAAAGGAGCCATATGTTCCTCATCACTTCCATCATTAACAATAATGATGTCCTTAAAGCCTTCTTCAAGTAAAGCATCAACTACAGCTACAAGCTTATTATCAGGATTCAGTGACGGTATAATAACCGATACTTTCATAATATTCATCCCACTCTTTGCTAATATTTATAGTGCTTTTCCATTTAAACGCACCGTATTTAGAATATAATAATTTCCTAAAGATTGCAATAAAAATTTCATATACTGTGTAACAGGGTCATGCTGTAAGCCATAATATTGTATTGTAGATTAATTTTGGAGGACTTTTACATGAGTGATTTAGCAGCAACAAACTGCGGAGGATGCGGAGGATGTGGAGATAACTGCAATTCTATTGTATGGATTATCATTCTCCTTCTCCTCTTTGACGGAAATAACGGATGTGGATGCAACAATGGTTGTGGAAATGGTTGCAATTCCTTCTGGATTATAATTCTCCTCTTCTTCTGCTGTGGATGTGGCAATGGAACTAACTTCCTCAATGGCTTTGGTTGCGGATGCAACAGCGGATGTGGATGCAACAGTGGATGCGGATGCCAGTAATTATTTAATATGGGGCTGCCTTAAACGGCAGCCCTTATATATTAATTATTATTATGTTCCATCATACATTTTCCATCTATTTCATATATGGTATTCTCTTCTTCAACAAGTATATTGCCATTGTCCTGAACATCCATATTAATTACCATATCATAATTCCTTTTTTTATATATTATATGGGCTTATTTATTAATTGCTAAGACTTACAGGAATAATTAAGACATATAACCTAATATATATAGAATAAAATATTCCGCCGAGAGTTCACATGAAAGAACTTCCCATAACAGAATTTGATATGCAGACACTGCCACAATTCATACAGCTTGCCAAAGCAATTCTTCCTTTTATGGAATTTAATACCCAGCAGACACTTAGTCCTCTGCTCCGCGCATATGAATTTTCATGTACAATGAACTATTACAGCCGCCCTGAAAGCCTTCGTATTGCGGCATGTTCTGCAAAGCCCCACCTTTCATTAAACAGTCCAATACAGGATATACTTTCAGATGAAAATATCATGAATGTTATTCTTACTTACTGTCCAGACAATCTCCGGAATATTCTGAGTAATTTTAAGAACTATAATAAAATGTCCGATTTATTCAACATTTTAAATCGTGATCAGAATGGCAGTAATAGTTTTCTTAATCCTGCCCAGCAAAAAATGTATGAAGCTTATACAGAACAGTTAAACAATCTTAATCTTTAATATTTGGAGGACTTTATGTCAGAATTAGATTTTAGAAAGCAGCTTCTTCTCAACGAATTCAAGACTTTATCCCGGGGAAAGAAAAATGATGAAATCATTCCTCTTCTTTTTGCTATTAATGATAAAGCTAAAAAATCCGGTATAACCTTCACAAAAGAAGATTGTCAGTTAGTCATCAACAGTATGTCTGGGCAATTAAGCGAAAAAGAGCTCAGGCTATTGCCTGAGCTTCTCTCTCTTCTTAATATGAATTAATGTTTTATTATTCTTAATTACTTTGCAACAATATTAACAATTCTTCCCGGTACATATATTTCTTTAATAATGTTACCAGAAAGCCTGCTTCCAAGTGCTTCCTTAGCGGCAGCAATTACACTGTCCTTGTCAGCATCCTTGGCGATATTGATAGTAGCCTTAGTCTTTCCATTAATCTGGACTGCTATCTCAACCGTTGACTCAACTGTCTTAGCTTCATCGTATTCAGGCCATGTCTGCTGATATACTCTTCCGTTCTCGCCGATTGCTTCCCACATCTCTTCTGTAATGTGTGGAGCAACCGGATTAAGTAAGATAAGGAATGTCTTGAGTTCTCCTTAGTAATCTTACCTGCCTTGCTGAAATCATTGAGCATAGTCATGAGCTGTGCAATAGCTGTATTGTATTTCAGATTCTCATAATCAAATGAAACTTTCTTAATTGTCTGATGCATCTTTGTCTCAAATTCCTTAGAGAAAACTTCCTCATCAGTCATTATATCCTGAAGCTTCCATACTCTGTCTAAGAATCTGCGGCAGCCCTTAACGCCATCCTCTGACCATGAAGCTGCTGCGTCAAATGCACCGATAAACATCTCGTATGTTCTTAATGTATCTGCACCATAATCTCTTACGATATCATCAGGATTAACAACATTGCCTCTTGACTTTGACATCATCTTCTCGCCGTTCTCACCAAGAATCATACCGTGGGATGTTCTCTTCTGATATGGTTCTGGGCAAGGTACAACCTTCTGGTCGTAAAGGAATCTGTGCCAGAATCTTGAATAGAGTAAGTGTAATGTTGTATGCTCCATTCCTCCGTTATACCAGTCTACCGGAAGCCAGTACTTAAGTGCTTCCTGACTTGCGAGTGCCTCTGTGTTATGTGGATCTGTATATCTTAAGAAATACCATGATGATCCGGCCCACTGCGGCATTGTATCGGTCTCACGCTTTGCTGGTCCGCCACAGCATGGGCATGTTGTATTAACCCAGTCTGTCATGGCTGCAAGAGGTGATTCTCCGTTGTCTGTAGGCATATAACTTTCTACTTCCGGAAGAAGCAATGGAAGCTCGCTCTCATCGATCGGCACATAACCACATTTATCGCAGTGAACAATCGGAATCGGCTCCCCCCAGTAACGCTGACGAGAGAACACCCAGTCACGGAGCTTATAATTAACCTTTGCATTACCAATTCCCTTTTCTGTAAGGAATTCAATCATCTTTTCCTTTGCTTCTTTAACTTCAAGTCCGTTAATGAAATCCGAATTAATAAGAACACCTGTTGCTACATCGGTAAAAGCAGCCTCATTGACATCCACTTCTTCTCCGTTCTTTGCAACTACCTGAATGATCGGAAGATGAAATTTCTTGGCAAACTCCCAGTCTCTCTCATCGTGTGCCGGAACAGCCATGATAGCACCTGTACCATAGCTCATAAGTACATAATCTGATACCCAGATTGGAACTTCTTTTCCATTAACCGGATTAACTGCCTTAAGTCCGTCAATCTCTACACCTGTCTTATCCTTTGCAAGCTCTGCTCTCTCGAAATCTGACTTTCTTGAAGCCTGCTCTCTATAGCTTTCTATTTCATCCCAGTTCTTAATCTCATCCTTGTACTTATCCAGATATGGATGCTCTGGTGAAACAACCATATAAGTAACACCGAAAAGTGTATCGCATCTTGTTGTATATATTCTTAACTTATCTTCCTTACCAGCAATTGCAAAATCAACCTCAGCACCTGTAGAACGTCCGATCCAGTTTTTCTGCTGTGTCTTAACTCTCTCGATATAATCGACATGGTCAAGTCCTTCTATAAGCTTATCTGCATAATCAGTAATTTTAAGCATCCACTCACTCTTGACCTTACGGACAACAGGTGAACCACATCTTTCACATACACCATTAACTACTTCTTCATTAGCAAGACCTACCTTACATGAAGTACACCAGTTGATAGGCATCTCCTGCTTATATGCAAGTCCAGCCTGAAAAATTTAAGGAAAATCCACTGAGTCCACTTATAATAATCAGGATCTGTAGTATTAATCTCTCTGTCCCAGTCAAATGAATAACCAATTGACTGAAGCTGTTCCTTAAAATGATCTATATTATTCTTAGTAACTATCTTAGGGTGAATCTTGTTCTTAATAGCATAGTTCTCTGTTGGAAGACCAAATGCATCCCAACCCATTGGATATAAAACATTATATCCCTGCATTCTTCTCTTTCTTGCTACGATATCAAGCGCTGTATATGGTCTTGGATGACCTACATGAAGCCCCTGTCCTGATGGATATAGGAACTCCACAAGTGCATAATACTTTGGTTTTGAATAATCATTAGTTGCAGCAAAGGCTTTTTCATCCTGCCATACCTGCTGCCACTTCTTTTCAACTGTTTTGTGGTTATATACTGCCGACATAACACATTCCTCCTTAAAAACGCATAAAAACATTCTACACACATCACTTTAATTTGTCAATTAAATAGCCGTCTTTACATTATCGCTTTAAAGTGTTAAAATACCACCATTCGCATGAATATTAATATTTCTTACATGGAGGTTATAACATATGAAGACAAAGGTTGGATTCATAGGTTTCGGACTCATTGCAGGATCCTTAGCCCATGCCCTTAAAGAAAGCGGCAGGGATTATCATATAACTGCCACAAGCAGACATTTAGAACCAGTAATCGCTGCGGTTGCTGATGGTATTGTTGATGTCGCTGCTCCTGCGGTAGACGAAACATTTGCACAATGTGACATAATCCTGTTATGCACACCTGTAATTACTATCACAGAATATCTTACAAAATTAAAAGCCATTTCCATTCCGGACTGCATAATTACTGACGTTGGGAGTGTCAAGACTAGAATACATGAAGCAGCAGATTCATTGGGACTTAATGACCGCTTTATTGGTGGACATCCTATGGCTGGCTCTGAAAAAACAGGTTATGAGAATTCAGGTTCATCAATTATAAAAGATGCAAGGTACATAATCACACCGACCAAAGAAACCAAGCCTGAAAAAATCGAATTCATGAAACAATTTGCATCAGATGTTGGCATGCGTCCTATCGTCATGGATTACCATGTGCATGACAAATCTGTTGCTGCCATAAGCCATGTTCCACATCTTTTATCAACTGCACTCGTTCATGTAGTATCAGATAATGATGACGAAGAAAAGCATATGCAGTTACTTGCCGCAGGTTGCTTTCGTGACATGTCAAGAGTTGCAGCTTCTTCTCCTGAAATGTGGGAACAGATATGTTTGACTAACAGCTCTGCAATCAGCAACATTCTTGAACAGTATATTGAAATGCTTGAAACAATCAAAGATAATATTGACAAAAAAGACACCAGGCTATGTCGCCAGTCTTTTCGAGATGTCAAGAGAATACAGGAATTCCTTGGAAAGCAGACACCCAGAGCACTAAGCCCCTGGGTGTTTGTGTTTATCCAGTATTAAATTGCATCTCTTTTGGACTTCCTCTGTGCCTATCACTACTTTAAAGTCCAATTTATACCAGGCTAGAATATATCATATACACCGTTGGAGCTGCCTGTCTGTGGCACAAAAATTGAATTATGGCGAGCTGTGCAGGAGTTAATGTCGCTATATACATAAGTTCAGTGCCCAAAAGCTCGTTCAAACATAGTGCGTTTGCTTTTGGGCACTGTAAAAAGACTTTGTAGATAGCGACATTTACTCCTGCTAAGCGCAGTCATACTGAAATTTTGTGCCACAGACAGGCAGCTCCAATGGTGTATTTCATATAATAACTGTCCTCATCACACCTTAAAACAGCCACCGCCTACGAATTCCCGTAATATAGAATCGATTGGTACGTTCTCGTAGCCGCATGGAAGGAAATAGTTCATGAACTTAAGTAGTCTGTTTGCTTCCTGATATTCAGGGTCAGCTTCTGTTACCTGAAAAAGTATAGGCTCAACGAATGGTTTTAATACACATGGTTCATATGGCATTGCTGAGTTAAACATAACATCCGCCTGCTCCTGGAATGGGAAGATGTTCTTCTCTTCGCCTCTCCTTACAGACTCCCACATTGAAAGAGTCTTCTTTGCAGATGCTCCTCTTGTCCTGTAATCTCTTACAAGCCTTCTTAAAAGTCTTCCATCTGTAGTTGATACCCTGTTATGTTCGTCTACATTAAGCTGTGTAAGTGCACTGATATATATCTTGAACTTACTGTCTATTGGAAGTGAATATGATAATTCATCATTAAGGCAATGGATTCCTTCTATTACAACATCCTCTTCCCCTAACTGTAAGAAATTACCGTTATATTCCTTTCTTCCGAACTTAAAGTTAAATTCCGGCAGTTCCACTTTTCTCCGTTAAGAAGTCTGGTCATATGCTTATTAAAAAGTTCAATGTCTACTGCATGAAGGTCTTCATAATTGTAATCACCATTCTCATCAATAGGTGTCTGCTCTCTTTCAACAAAGTAATTATCCACAGCAATTGGGTGTGGCTTATATCCATTAGCCATAAGCTGAATTGATAATCTATGTGAAAATGTTGTCTTTCCTGAAGAAGATGGACCAGCTATCATGATGAATTTAGTATGCGGTCTTTTCTTTATCTCATCAACTATCTCAACAATTTTCTGTTCCTGAAGTGCCTCCTGCGTAAGCATAAAAGAAGTCATATCCCCATTAGTTATATGGTCATTAAGTTCTCCAACCGTAGACATGCCAAGAATCTTTGCCCAGCTTGTGCTTTCCTTTAACACATTAAACAGCTTTGTTTGTGGATTAAATTCAGGAACTTCAAGAGGTGCGTTCTTAACCGGAAGCTGTAACACTATTCCCTCGTCATACAGGAATATGTCAAATACCCCAAGCATGCCTGTAGAAGATGCCATATATCCGTAGAAATAATCTTTGTAGCCATTCAGGTCATACACATTAACAAATGAACTTCTTCTGTATTTGAACAGTGATGTCTTATCTGTCATTCCTTTTTTTCTTTAAAAAGATTCATAGCATCAGATATCTTCATCAGCTCTTTCTTGATTGGAAGATCCTTCTCAACCATACTGTGCATAACTGACTTAACTTCATCTATAAACTCTTTGTCGGGTCTGAAGTCTCCATCAAATGTACAGTACAATCCCTTACTTAAAGAATATTCAACAACAACTCTGTCAATATTCCTGTCTATCTTATCTATGGCTGCAAGCATAAGAAGAACCACGCTTCTTCTGTATGTCTCATTACCTATTGATGTCGAAGTTGTAACAAATGTAACATCACTATCAGGGATATATTCTTCTCCAAGTTCTTTAAGCTTACCATTAACATTAGCGAGTATAATCTCATCCTTATATTCGTTCTGCTTCTCTGCTGCAAGCTGTGCCAGTGTCATTCCCATAGCATCCTCCTCTTACGCATCAGTCATAATATGACAATGCATCCATAATTATATTATTCTTCTGCGAAAGCTGCTGTAATCTTAACTTAACCGTATGATTACTCTCATCTTTCTTAAGACTGTTACTTATCCCATCATTAGTCTCTTTCTCTTTTATAAGATATTCATAAAGAGTCTTATCTTTGTTCTCTAAAAGCTTCCATCCGTACTGATATTGCGTCTCACTGTATTCAGAATAAACATTTTCGTCTGACTTTCTGCATTTGATAATAAAATAATACTTACCGTCTTCCTTAAGCATCTTCTCATCATCAACAACCAATCTCTGTGAAACAAGAAAATGTCTGAAATCTCCTACTTCTGACTGCGGTGATACTATAAGTGTTGTATTCCGGGTAATAACATTCATCCCCTTAGTTACAATATCAGCTATAAGCCTGCCACCCATACCACATATGGTTATAATATCAGCTTCATTCTCTGAAAGCTTTTCCAATCCGTCTGAAAGTCTTGTCTGTATTCTATCCTCTAAACAATTATCACATATATGCTTCTTTGCTTTTTCGAGCGGACCTTTTCTTAAATCCATCGCAATAGCAGACGGAGCTATTCCTTCCTGCACAAGATATATAGGAAGATAGCCGTGGTCTGTCCCTATGTCAGCCACGACTGCTCCCTTTTCACACATATGTGCAACTGTTCTTAATCTGTCAGATATTCTTACCATAGCTTAATCCTAATCAAGATAATCTCTTAACTTACGGCTGCGGCTTGGGTGTCTTAACTTTCTTAATGCCTTGGCTTCAATCTGTCTGATACGTTCTCTTGTTACATTGAATTCTTTACCAACTTCCTCAAGAGTTCTTGCTCTTCCATCGTCCAGACCAAATCTTAATCTTAATACCTTCTGCTCTCTTTCTGTAAGAGTTCCAAGTACTTCAACAAGCTGTTCCTTAAGAAGTGTAGAAGCTGCTGCATCTGCCGGAACCGGCACATTATCATCCTGAATGAAATCTCCAAGATGGCTGTCTTCCTCTTCACCGATAGGTGTCTCAAGAGATACCGGTTCCTGCGAAATCTTCTGAATCTCTCTTACTCTCTCTACAGGAATATCCATATTCTCTGCAATCTCCTCTGGTGATGGTTCTCTTCCAAGTTCCTGAAGCAGCTGTCTCTGTACTCTTACAAGCTTGTTAATTGTCTCTACCATATGAACAGGAATTCTTATAGTACGGGCCTGGTCAGCTATAGCTCTTGTAATAGCCTGTCTGATCCACCATGTAGCGTATGTACTGAACTTGAATCCTTTTCTGTAATCGTATTTCTCAACAGCCTTTATAAGACCTAAGTTACCTTCCTGAATAAGATCAAGGAACTGCATACCACGTCCAACATAACGTTTTGCAATACTTACAACAAGTCTTAAGTTAGCTTCTGCAAGTCTTTTCTTGGCTTCCTCATCTCCTTCTTCCATTCTCTTGGCATACTCAATCTCTTCATCAGCACTAAGAAGAGGTACTTTACCTATCTCCTTCAGATACATTCTTACCGGATCATCAAGACCGATTCCATCAGGAACAGAAAGATCTATCTTCTCAATATCAATCTCATCTTCATCATCAAGAATAATATCCTCATCTTCATCAGGTACATCATTCATTCTTACATCTACTTTTTTTAGCTCAAGAATTTCAAATACCTTCTCCATTCTGTCAGCTTCAAAATCTGTATCCTGAAAATATGTCATAATTTCCTGATAATCAAGTACATTCTTTTTTCTTCTTGGCTATTGCAAGAATACCCTCTATCTTCTCCCAGAATTTAGCTTCCTGTGCTTCTGCATCATCTGCGTCACTGTTTTCTGTCTCTTCTTTTACTTCTTCTTTAATCTCATCTTTCTTAGTTGTCTTCTTTCTGCTGCTTTTTTGCAGGAGTCTTCTTTTCTGTTGTCTTTTCTTCCTTAGTCTCCTTAACATTCTCTTCTAATGTTTCTACCATTTTCTTAGCCATTTCTCTTCTCCATTCTTCTTCGCGTAACACGCTCTATATATTTATAACTTAATATGAATCTGATTCAGCTTCTGCTGTTCAATTATTATCTCCTGCATACGCTTCGGGTCTACAGTCTTATTAAGTTCATGATTAAGGCTGTTAGCCTTAATTCTGATAACAATGTCATTAAGAGTCTTTTCTCTTTCCAGATTATTAAGGCTCTCATCCAGGTCTGCCGAAAACATTGCTGCGACTTCCGTATGTTCTTCTGTTGTTGCATAATCAGCTATAATTGCAGCAGGACTTATATTTCCTGTCCCATACTGTTCATATACTTTCTCTGCCACACCCGAAAATAACGGGTCAATAAAATCCTCTGGCTTAATGTAAGCTGCAACCTTATCAAATATGTCACTGTCACTTATGAGCCATGTAAGAAGCATTTTCTCTGCCTGTCTTAAACCATCTTCACGCTTCTTCTTCGGCTTACGCTCAACAGTTGGCTGCGGAGTACCTGCACCTGCATTTCTTGAAATAATCCCTTCCTGATTACCAAGTCTTGATACCATCTGCCTCATGCCATCTTCTGGTATCATAAACTGCCTGCACACTGCTTTAAGGTAATTATCACGTTCCAGCTTTTCTTTAAATGTAACAAGCTTTGCTGCAACCTCTCTTTCAAATGCAGTCTCGCTTTCCGGATCACCCCTGTCGTAATTTCTTAACATAGTTCCTATCTCATACATAAAGCTGTTCTCAGCATTATCAATTCTTTCCTGAAATGCCTCTGCACCCATAGCCTTAATAAACTCATCAGGATCTTTATACGGTCTCATATTAATCACCTTCGTTGATAATCCTGCTTCTTTCAGAAGAGGTATCGCACGAAGTGCCGCCTTAACTCCTGCCTCATCACTGTCATATGTTATTAACACATTATCTGTATATCTCTTTAACAGCCTTGCCTGTCCCGGCGTAAGTGCGGTTCCAAGTGACGCAACCGCCTGGTTAAAACCCGCCTGATGCATTGATATAACATCCATATAGCCTTCACATATTATCATGTTAGGCTTTCTTGACGTTCTTGCTATATTAAGTCCATATAGATTGCGGCTCTTGTCAAACAACCTTGTCTCCGGTGAATTAAGGTACTTTGGCTTGGCATCCCCCATAACTCTTCCACCAAATCCGATAACTTTATTATTGATATCCATAATTGGAAAAATTACTCTGTTCCAGAACTTTTCATGAATACCTCTCTCATAAGTAAAAGTCCTGATTCCTTCAGAATATCATCATCATAACCTTTGTCCTTCAACAGCTTGTACAGATTACCTGTTGACTGTGTTGCATACCCCAGTCCAAAGCTGTTAATTGTACTGTCAGACAATTCACGCTTCTTAAGATAATCAAGACCGGCTTTCCCATTCTCACTTCTAAGCTGCCTGTAATAATATGTGGCAGCAATCTTATTAATCTCTAAAAGCCTGTCTCTTATCCCTCTTTCTTTGCGGTCTTCTTCTGACATAGACGTCTGCGGCAGTGCAACTCCGGCTCTTTCACCTAGCATCTTAACTGCCTCTAAGAATGTCATATTCTCATATTCCATAACAAATGTTATGACATTACCCCCAGCGCCGCATCCAAAACAATGATATAACTGCCGCTGTCCTGAAACCGAAAATGATGGTGATTTCTCATTATGAAACGGACACAATCCGGTATATGAACTTCCATTCTTCTTCAATTTGACATACCCGGATATAACATCAACTATATCATTCCGGGATATTACTTCATCTATTACTTCTCTTGAATACATTACTTCATCCCTTCCAGGCCTTTGGTACAAAGATTTCCTGAAACTTGCTTATTGAATACTGATCACTCATGCCAGCTATATAATCACACACAACCTGCTCCGGTCTTTCATCAAATTCTGTTATAAATCTCTTATATGTATCCGGCAGTTTATCTGTGTTCGCAACATAGTATCTGTACAATTCTGTTATCAGCTTATCTGCTTTCGCTTCCTCACTTTTGGCTGTCGGATTAAGATACAGACTTTCAAACATGAATTTTCTTAATTCTGTCATTGCTTTACGTACAGGCTCTGACATTACAAGATCATTCTTTCCTATGCTGTTCATTATAATATCGCTAATCATGGTATTAAGTCTTTCCTTGGTTGAATTACCAAGAACATCAGTATATTCTGAAGGAATGTCACTTTCCTTCAATATCCCTGCTCTTATTCCATCATCTATATCATGATTAATATACGCTATCTTATCGGAAAGTCTAACTGCTTTTCCTTCAAGAGTTGATGGATTGCCTGATGTTCTATGGTTCAATATTCCATCACGCACTTCCCATGTAAGGTTAAGTCCCTGCCCATCCTTTTCAAGAAATTCAACAACTCTTATACTCTGTTTGTAATGAGCAAATCCCATAGGACATAAAGAATTAAGTGTTCTCTCACCTGCATGTCCAAATGGTGTATGTCCAAGGTCATGCCCCAATGCAATAGCTTCTGTCAGATCTTCATTAAGATTAAGTGCCCTTGCTATACTTCTTGCAATCTGGGCAACCTCTAAGGTATGAGTCAGTCTTGTTCTGTAATGGTCTCCCTCTGGTGCAAGAAATACCTGCGTCTTATGCTTTAAACGCCGGAATGTCTTACAATGAATAATTCTGTCTCTGTCTCTCTGATATATAGTTCTCATAGGGCATGGTTCTTCATCTCTGTCGCGCCCTCTTGACTCGTCAGAAAAGCTTGCATATGGGCTGAATATCAGATGTTCCCTCTTTTCCTGTTCCTCTCTAATGTTCATCTGTATGTGCCTCCCGCACTGAAACACTAATTTTAAAGCTCACAATTTAATTATTCAACAAAACTTGTGTTTTTCCTTTTTTATTTTTTAAAATTTTTCACAAAATAATTATTTGTTATTATAATTCCCCACATTATGGACTGAAAAATCCACCAAATGCCCCTGCAGCTACACATGCAGCTACTGACATGGCAATATTATTACTACTGTCTGGTGCCTGTTTCTTCATTATTGTAGCTATTACCAATAACACTGTAATATACACTGCTCCATATATAATTCCTGTAACCACTCTCCTCTTTTTTATCATCCATGCACTAAGCATTGCACCTGTAAAGCTTCCTGCCACATATATTCCAAATATAATATTATCAACCGCTTTCTCATCAAGTATAAATTTTCTCATAAAATATGTAAGAAGTACTAGCATAAGCAGAGTTATTACATATCCTGCAATAAGAGATTTAACCATTTTTCTTATATAATCCATTGATTTCCTTTGTTGTCCTCTTTTTTATTAATTGTATGATTAAAAATGTTATCTTATGATTATCTCCTGTTTTTTCTTTAATAGCACTTGACGGCACAATGTGCGTACTGTAGAATGAAAAGACATATTTTAATTTTATGACTGGAGGGATTTTTTCTTGGATACGGATAGTATCATCCAACTTATTGCAATTGTTATTTTATTGGTTTTATCAGCATTTTTCTCATCTGCAGAGACTTCATTTATCACTGTGAACAGAATCAAAGTGCTGTCTTTAGTTGAAGAGGGTAATAAGAGGGCTGCTCTTGTAATTAAGATTATTGACCAGCCGGCAAAGATGCTCTCTGCTGTTCTTATTGGCAATAACATAGTCAATATCAGCTGTTCTGCATTAGCTACATCATTTACAATCAGTGTATGGGGTAATAAAGCGACAGGTATTGTTACCGGTGTTCTTACGCTTCTTGTTCTTATATTTGGTGAGATTACACCTAAGAATACTGCCAACATGTATGCCACTAATATGGCAATGGCTTATGCTCCTATAATATGGGTGCTTATGATTGTTCTTACACCCGTTATATTCATAGTAGACCACGTTGCAGGCTTCTTCTTATGGTTATTAAGAATTGACAATAACAAGAAGAAAGATATATTTACTGAGGATGAGATACGAACCATTGTTAATGTAAGCCAGCAGGAAGGTGTAATTGAATCTAACGAAAAGAAAATCATTAATAACCTCTTTGATTTTGGTGATTCAACAGCTAAAGATGTGATGATTCCAAGAATTGATATGACTCTTGCTGATGTCAGCTCATCATATGATGATATAATTTCTCTGTTCAGACAGACAATGTATACACGTATTCCTATTTATGAGAATACACCTAATAATGTAATCGGCATTCTTAATATTAAGGATTTAATTGTCAATCCTTCTGATAACGATACATTTAACATAAGGAACATTATCAGAAAGCCATTCTTTACATTTGAACAGAAGAATACTTCTGACCTGTTTAAGGAAATGCAGTTAAGTTCAACAAGCATTGCCATTGTCCTTAGCGAATATGGAACAACATCAGGAATGATTACTACAGAAGACCTGCTTGAAGAGATTGTTGGTGAAATCCGTGATGAATATGATACTGACGAAAAGGAAGCTTTATCTAAGCTTAATGATACTACATACAGAGTTGATGGTTCATTTAAACTCGACGATTTAAACGATGAACTTGGCACTAAACTTGAATCTGAAGATAATGATTCAGTTGGTGGACTTATCGTTGAAAGACTTGACAGACTTCCTAAAGCCGGTGATAAAATCACTGTTGATAATGTCTGGATGTTTGTCGAAAAGGTTGCTTCTAACAGAGCTGAATCTGTTATTGTAAAGATTATACCTGAGAAGAAAGACGAAACTAAAAAAGCTAATTAATTTTATAAAAATGCTGTGCATTAACATCATCTTGTTAACGCACAGCATTTTTATTTTTAATACTTATATATTACTGATTAAAGTGCCTTGATTCTCTCAAGTGCCTTCACTGTATTCTCATAGTTACCGAACGCTGTAAGTCTGAAGTATCCTTCACCACTTGGTCCGAATCCTGAGCCTGGTGTACCAACAACATTAGCCTTTTCAAGAAGGTAATCGAAGAATTCCCAGCTTGTCATCTTATCTGGAGTCTTTAACCAGATATATGGTGCATTAACACCACCTGATACTGTATATCCTGCTGACTTAAGTCCTTCAAGAATTGTCTTTGCATTGTTCATGTAGTAAGCAATCTGCTCACCTGTTTGCTTCTGTCCAGCTTCTGAATAAACTGCCTCGCCTGCTCTCTGTACAATGTAAGGAGCTCCGTTAAACTTAGTTCCATGTCTTCTTGCCCAGAGGCTGTGAAGTGTTACATCTCCACACTTAAGATCCTTAGGAATAACTGTGAAGCCAAGTCTTACACCTGTAAATCCTGCATTCTTAGAGAATGACCTGAGTTCGATTGCACATGTTCTTGCACCTTCACACTCATATATTGTATGAGGAACATCTGGTTCTGAAATGTATGCTTCATATGCTGCATCATAGATAATAACAGCACCAACCTTATTAGCATAATCAACCCACTTCTGAAGTTCGTCCTTAGTGATTGTTGATCCAGTTGGATTGTTAGGGAAGCAGAGATATATAATATCTGGTGTTTCTTTTGGAAGTTCTGGTGCGAAGTTATTCTCTGCTGTACATGGCATATAAACAACATTACTCCATGCCTGCTTCTCTGGAATATAATCTCCTGTTCTTCCTGCCATTGCATTAGTATCAACATATACAGGATATACAGGGTCACATACTGCAATCTTATTATCTACTGAGAAGATATCTCCGATATTACCTGAATCAGACTTTGCTCCATCTGATACGAATATCTCATCTGCTGATATATCACATCCGCGCTTCTTGTAATCATGGTCTGCAATTGCATTTCTTAAGAATTCATATCCAAGATCTGGTGCATATCCGTGGAAAGTCTCGGCATGTCCCATCTCGTCAACTGACTTATGTAATGCATCAATTACTGCCGGTGCTAATGGCTGTGTAACATCGCCAATACCAAGTCTGATGATTTCCTTATCTGGATTAGCCTGCTGATAAGCTGCTACTTTCTTACCGATTGTTGAAAATAAATAGCTTCCTGGAAGCTTTAAATAATTATCGTTAATCTTAAACATATATTCCTCCTTATTTTCTGCCTTGTTTTACAAAACTAACGCTTATTATACATCATTTTTATTATGTTCCAAGATAAAATCTTGATAATCTTTCATATTCTGTATTAATTGCCTGTAAAAGTTCTTTATCTCCATGCATATTATCAGGATGATATATCTTTAAAAGCGCCTTATAACGCTTTTTTAAGGATGCTGTATCCTCAACACCCTTAAAGAATATCTTTACATTTTCAGCATTGGACATACTGCGCCTTGCCTCACGGTAAACCTTGTCCTTATATATAAGCTTTTTCCCGCTCGAACTTATCTTTATCAATTGCAAGCTGTCTTGTTTCCCTTTCCAGAATATTCCATTTTTGTTCAAATAAATCTCTCTGACTCTCAAGCTGTTTCTTTAGCAGCATATTCTTACTCTGCTGTCTCTGAAGCATTCCCATCTGAATCTCAATGAGTTTTCTCTCATCTTCCAGATTTCTGCTTAATTCCTGCAGCCTTACATTCTCTTTAAACAGCCATTTCTTCTTCTCATCTTCACTGCTTAGTTCATCAATCATTGCAACCTCCATATCAGCTCCCCATCAAGCCAGCCGCAAAATATATCTAATCAAATTCCACTATGAAACCAGAAAACCTTCAATGGTTTTTCTGCATCAACCGTTTTCATTGTATGTCTGACCCCAGGTAATGCTATGAATGAATCCCCCGCTTTAACCTCAAACTCTTCATTATCAAGTCTGACAATGCCATCTCCTTCCAACACAAAAATCCCTCCCTGGTCATCATGAAATCCAGGCTCTGGATTAAACTCTGTTTCTGAACATATTGTAACTCCTGAACAACAGCCATTGATACATCCATTAGCCTCTGTAAGGAATTTAACGCTTCTCCTTCCTTCTTCTCTTGCTGCAAGTGCTTCTTCCAATGTTATATATGGTTTCTTCATAATTAATCTCCTTCTGAAATATAAAAAACGGAGTCCCAGGCATATGCTGTAAGACCCCGCTTTATTATGTTCTATATTCTGCCTGTTACTTATTCTCGTATCTTAAAAGTTCTGTATATGCAAGAAGGAATGGTCCTACACCTTTGGCATCATCTTCTACGATTGGCTCTGACATATAATAATCATATGTACCAGATCTTCTTCCATTACCACCAAGTCCTGCAACAAGACAGATACCACCGAGTGATAATGAACCATCTTCCTTAGTCTTAACGTATCTTTCACAGATACCATCAATTGCTTTCTTGGCATACTGTGCGTAATCATCAGAAAGATATCCAAGACGTATAGCCTTAAGAAGTGCATATGCCATAATTGAACTTCCGCTTGTCTCAAGATAGTTCTTATCCATACCACCATAATTAACTACCTGATACCACATACCGCTCTCATCCTGATACTTAAGCATTGAATCAACAAGATCCTTAAATGCATCCTCAAGCATCTTGCATTCAGCATCATACTTATGGTCCTTATTATCAACCTGATCAAGTGTATCAATAAGTGCCATTGTATACCAGCCAATAGCACTTAACCAGCTGTGCTGTGATAAACCTGTAACCTTATCACACCAGAATGCTTCCCTGCTTGTATCCATTGCATGGAAATATAATCCGTTAAGTGGATTTCTCATATTTTCAATTACAAACTTAAACTGTGAGAAAATATCATCATAGTTCTTTCTGTTATTAAATCTTGTCTCATATTCAAGATAGAATGGAAGTCCCATATAAAGACCATCAAGCCATACCTGATTAGGATATATATCCTTATGCCAGAAACTTCTGGCTTCATTCTGGCATCTAGGCATAATCTCTATCTTGAATATACTAAATCTACTGCCTTCTTATACTTTTCCTTACCTGTAAGATCATATAATTCAAATAAAGTCTTACCAGCATTAACATTATCAATATTCTTCTCACCTATGCTGTAGCCATCTATTGTACCATCTTCAAAGACTCTGTAATCTATAAAATCATCTGCAAACTTAAGATACTTTTCTTCCTTGGTTAAGTCATACATCTGAAGAACTGCTTTAATCATACAGCCATCAATATAGTTCCACTTTGACTTAAGGCCCTGCCTAATCTTTTCAATGTTCCATACAGGAGCATCTGGTGTGCTTTTTTCCAGAAGCCCGTCAATATACTTTACTACTGCGTCCATTATTTCTGTCTCCTTATCAACTTATATGGGGAAACATATATATCAATTCCGCCCATATTTTATAGAAATTGTACACTAAAAAATGCCTTTAAGCAACCCATTTTTTAACAAATATAGCCAAAAGCACAGATTTTTATTGACTATATGCTGATTAAATACGAAAATATAATCAATAATTCATTGTAAATGCTTTTATAAAAATATCATACACATTTTGTATAAAGTTATTATTCAGAAAGGTCAGATTATGAAAACAGGAATTGTATTTGAAGGTGGCGCATTCAGAACCATATTTTCATGCGGTGTTATGGATGCAATGTTAGAAAATAAAATTATGCCTGATTACATGATTGGTGTATCAGCCGGCGCTGCATACGGCGTATCCATGGCATCAGGACAGATTGGAAGAAACTTAAAGATTCTTATTGATTATAGAAATGATAAACGTTATGTGGGACTTAGCAACATGGTACACAGGGATAACCGTTCTCTTTATGGGCTTAATTTCACATTTGACACCATTCCAAACGAACTTGTGCCTTATGATTATGATGCATTTCTCAGATATAAAGGTACTTTCAAATGTGTTGTAACTAATGTACTCACTGGAAAACCTGAATATAAAACTTTCACAGGATATGACCGCACCAACCAGCTTTTACGGGCAACATGTGCTCTCCCACTGGCTTTTCCTCTTATATATCTTGATGGAACACCTTACCTTGATGGTGGTTTAAGTGATTCCATACCTTTTGAAAAAGCATTTGAAGATGGCTGTGACAGAGTTATTGTTGTTCTTACCCGTGAAGCAGGCTATCAGAAGCAGACAAACAGTTCAGTGCGGACCCTTGCAAGAGCTTTCCTTAAATATCCTGAAATTCAGCGTGATATTCTTCTTCGTGCTGAACGTTACAACCGGTGCTTAAAGCGTCTTGAACGCTACGAAAAAAGAAGGCCGCTGCCTCGTTATCCGCCCTACTAAGAGCAAAGGCTTTGGAAAGATTGAAAAAGACTTTAATAAGATTCTTTCAATGTATAACGATGGATATAACCAGACTTATTCGTTAATCAATGAAATACAGAGGTTTTATCATTAATATATGTAGAAGTACCTGTATTTTAGTCTGATAACCTCAGATATTACTCACCTTGTGTAAGTAAATGTTGCCATTTGCAGAGTTTTTTATATTGCAGAAAAGCAAACGCGCTTCGCTTGAACGAGCTTTTCTGCAATACCCTTTTGCAAATGGCAGCATAACTTACACTGGGTTCGTAATAATTCAGTTATCAGACTAAAATACAGGTACTTCTTTATATATAAATAATAAATTCTTAAAATTTCCGAACACAAAATCTTTTACTATTCCGATTGCTTCTCTTACCATATAGTTTATGAAAAGTACATGGTCGCTTTCTGCTGGCATTCCACAGGTATTGTTTAATCCTGCATGTCTGGCAAGAAGGCGGCTTCTTGCTATATGGAAGTTGTTGGTTACTATGCCAACCAGTGAATCTGTATTCTCTATGTATTGTACTGAATACTTCATGTTCTCTGATGTATCTGTTGACTTATCTTCCTGTATTATGCGCGAGCCATCTATTCCTTTAGACACCATATAATTATACATTGCAAATGCTTCTGTTGTATTTTCACCTTTTCCCCTGCCGCCTGATACTATTATTGTTGTATCAGGGTTATCTATTGCATAGGAAACAGCAACATCTAACCGGTTCTTAAGTGACCTTGTTATGTGGTCACCTCTTATCTGGCAGCCAAGTACTATTATATAATCACAGTTATCCTTTGGCTTTGCCATCATTCCTTTAATTATCAGTGCTTCTATAAAAAATTAAAAAGAGACGCACCAGTTGCCATTATCACTATAAAACATATTCTTAAGACCTTTGCCACATGAATTATTCCTTTGATTTCTAATACTCTCACTACAAATACTAATCCAAAAAAAGACAGCACCCAGCAGCCATATAAATATAAATGATGAACCTACCCCTGCGTATGTTGCACACACTATATAATATCCCAGGCATATAAGTGCCAGCACAAGCCATATTGTATACATAAAACTACTATTCTCCGTTACTTTTTCCATACTTTATTCCACGCTCATACATCAATTATCCTGCATAATCCACATTTTACCCGCAAATTCAGGATAATCTGCTGATTTCTGGTTCTGTCCGTAAGATGTGGCAGGATATTTAATTGCTGTATTGGTGACACCACCTGACACATACGACCTTCCGCACTCTGGACAGACAGCCGTTTTAAGTGTAACTGTCGCATTCAGTACTTCGCCATCTTTACTGGCAGCCTTCCTGTTCGCATTAGAAACATGCTCCTGTTCATGTGCCATAACCTTTGTGGCCGCTGCTGACGGGTCAATATGTGCTGCACTCTTAAATGAAACATTTACTTCATCTGAACCATCCTTATATTCCCTGTTCGCACATGTTTCACATTCCACCTGTCCGGAACGCTTCATTGCTTTAAGTCTTGCAGAGCTTATATCCTGTGTATCAACACCTGCTACATTAACAGACAGATTTCTATTCATATCATTAACGCCGTTAATCATCATCTTAATGTGCACCCCCTTCATGTAAAATGTTTAAACAATATATCTGTATTTAATATAACATAGTTTGATAATTATGCTAGTTTTTTTTTGATGTAAAAGTTTAATATATACATACAAACAATCAATAATATAGAAACGAGGTATTATATATGTTTACATTTAACAAAGATGTTACAGCTACTAACTGCGAACCTGGTGTTACAAGAAAAATATTATGCTACTCTGATGACCTTATGATGTGCGAGATTCATTTTGAAAAAAGGTTCTAAGGGCAATTTCCATAGCCACAAGCATCTGCAGATTACTTATGTTGCTAAGGGAAGCTTTGAATTCACTATCGGTGATGAAACTAAAATCGTTAATCAGGGCGACAGCGTATACATGCCTTCTGGCGTAACCCATGGTGTTACATGTCTTGAAGAAGGAATCCTCTGTGATGTATTCAATCCTATGAGAGAGGATTTTCTTAAGTAAAAGGAGACTATAATCAATGAAGGTACCATTTAATATTAATCTTTCAGGTAAAACTGCTATTGTAACCGGAGGAAGCGGAACTCTCTGCTCAGCCATGGCATATGGACTTGCCGTATGCGGTGCTAAGGTTGCAATAATCGGACGTAACAAAGAAAAGCTTGCTTCTGTTTCTGAGAAGCTTACTAAAGATGCTCTGGATGAATATAACAAAAATGTTATTGTTAAAGGCTACAGCTGCAATGTAATTAATAAAGATGAGCTTTCAGCTGCTTATGAAACTATTAAGAATGAACTCGGCAGCTGTGATATTCTCATTAATGGTGCTGGTGGTAACCAGCCCTGGTGCAATTACTTCCATCGAGATGTTAAAGAAAAAAAGAAGATTCTGACTATTCTTTCTGGAATCTTGATGAAGACAGAATCCGTGATGTTATGGATCTTAATTACATGGGAACTCTTCTTCCTATTCAGGTATTTACTAAGGATATGGTTGAAAAAAGAAGTGGCAGTATTATCAATATTGCTTCTGTAACTTCTATTCTTCCTCTTACTAAGGTTATGGCTTATGGCAATGCCAAGAGTGCTATTCTTAATCTTACACAGTGGCTTGCTGTACATTTTGTTGAAAGCGGCATCCGATGCAATGCAATTGCTCCGGGATTCTACGCTGCCGAACAGAATCATGATCTCTTATTCAATGCTGATGGCTCATATACAGACCGTGCCAGAAAGATTATTGCCGGAACACCTATGGGACGCTTTGGCAATCCTGAAGAGCTTATTGGTGCTGCACTCTTTCTTGCAAGTGATGAAACAGCCAGCTTTGTCAATGGTATAGTGTTACCTGTTGACGGCGGATATAGTGCTTATAGCGGAGTGTAGAATTCTTTGGTTGGAAACTGTATATAATTCAGGGCGATGTCAGGTTTGACATCGCCCTTTTTTGTTGGCCAGCCACACAAATGCCTACACTACAACTCAGCCCTGATAATCTCAGCTGCCTTAACCATATTCTTAAGGCTTGCTTCTGTCTCTGGCACACCTCTTGTCTTAAGTCCACAGTCTGGATTTACCCACAGCTTGTCTTTGTCTATCTTTGTAAGCATTATCTTTATTGCACGGGTAATCTCTTCAACCGATGGTATTCTTGGAGAGTGAATGTCGTATACTCCAGGTCCTACCTCTGTTTCAAAATTGTTTTCTCTTAAAGAGTCAAGAATCTGAAGGTCTGAGCGTGATGCTTCAAATGTGATAACATCAGCGTCCATATCGTCTATTGCTGGGATTATATCTGTAAATTCACTGTAACACATATGAGTATGTATCTGTGTTTCAGGTTTTACACCGCTTGCTGTAAGTCTGAATGCTGGTATTGCAAACTCAAGATATTCTGTATTCCAGTCAGATTTTCTTAATGGAAGCTTTTCTCTTAAAGCTGCCTCATCAATCTGAATAATCTTAATTCCATTTGCTTCAAGGTCAAGCACCTCATCTCTTATTGCAAGTGCAATCTGCGAAATTGATTCCTTGATTGTAATATCTTCTCTTGGGAATGACCAGTTAAGAATTGTTACCGGACCTGTAAGCATTCCTTTCATTATCTTATCTGTAAGTGACTGTGCATACACAGACCACTCAACTGTTATCGGCTTCTTGCGATAAACATCTCCCCATATAACAGGCGGTTTAACACATCTTGTTCCATATGACTGAACCCATGCTTTCTCTGTGAACAAAAAGCCTCCCAATGCTTCACCGAAATATTCAACCATGTCATTTCTTTCGTATTCTCCATGAACAAGTACATCAAGTCCGATTTTTTCCTGCCATCTGACACATTCTTCAATTTTCTTCTTATTAAATTCAACATACTGTTCTTCGCTGATTTCACTCTTACGGAAAGCTGAACGGTTGACCTTAACATCATTTGTCTGTGGAAATGAACCTATTGTAGTTGTAGGCAGCTTTGGCAATACAAATTCTTTCTTCTGAAGCTGCTGTCTTTCACTTCTTGCAGGAAGTCTTCTGTAATCTGCCTCTGTAACTTCCTCAAGTCTTTTCTTGACAGCTTCATTATCACATTTTCTTGTACCTGCGAAAAAGCTTCCTGTTTGTCTTGAATCTTTCATCTTCTTCAATATTTCCACACTCGGCAAGCACGCTTAATTCCTTTAATTCCACAAGCTTTTCTTCTGCAAATGCGAAGTAATTCAGATATTCATCCGAAAGTTTATTCTCATGCTTTAATGTATATGGAACATGCTGCAGCGAGCATGATGTTGACAAAACTGTCTGTATTCCCTTATCTTCAAGCTTTTTAAGCACATTTAAAGTCTTTTCATAATGATTCTTCCAAATATTTTTTTCCATTGACAAGGCCCGCAAATAATACTTTGTCCTTTGGAAATCCATATTTTCAATGAGTTCTGCTGTCTTCTTTCCCTCAATAAAATCAAGTCCGATTCCGTCAAACGACAGCTTGACAATATCTTCATACACATCTCTCACGTCTCCGAAATATGTCTGAAGCAATATTTTGCAGGACTTCTTCTTACCTAAAATATCACTATACATTTTGACAAACAGTTCTCTGTCTTCTTCTGTCATGTCCTGTACAAGTGCCGGCTCGTCAAACTGAAGCCACTGAATTCCTACAGCTTCACATTTGCTATAAACATCTTTATATGCTTCAACAAATGCATTGATAAAATCCTCGGCTTTCTTCTTACCTGTAAATCTGCACAGCTTAAATAAAGTATACACACCTGTGATTACCGGTTTTGTCTCAATTCCAAGTTCTTTTGCCTCTGCGTATTCATCCCACAGTTTATTAGCTGAGATTCTGATTTGAGTGCTGTCCTCTGCCTCTGGAACAATATAATGGTAATTAGTATTAAACCATTTCTTCATCGCAAGAGCTTTAACATCACCGTTCTCTCCCTGATACCCCCTTGCCATTGCAAGATATTTATCAAGCTCTGAAACCTCAAGTTCCCTGTATCTTCCAGGAATTATATTCAGTAAAATGCTGTATCAAGCACGATATCATAATATGAGAAATCATTGCTTGTGATATAATCAATTCCTGCTTCTTTCTGTGTAAGCCAGTGTATCTTTCGTAACTCCTTTGCTGTCTGTGTCAGTTCATCTGCACTTGTTTCTTTTCTGAAATACTTTTCTAATGCAAACTTTAACTCTCTTAATGTTCCTATCCTTGGATAACCTGCTACTGCTGTCTTCATACCTGCTCTCCTCATCTATAATTTGATGTTGTCATTATAAATTCGAAAAAACATTTGTATAATACATAAAAAATGAGTTAGCCATAGTTTAAAGCTATGGCTAACTCATTTTACATACATGCAATGACTACTTAAGATACTTCCTTATAGCCTCAAGATATGTACTTCCAAGCCTGCTAAGCATCCCTTTTCTGTGAGTTATGTAACCAATATGCATATCTGATTCATCAGCAAGTGGCACTGCTATAATGTCTTTTCCGTTGAGCTTCTTGTCAAGAATACCACTGCTCACTGTGTAACCGTTAAGTCCGATAAGCAGGTTAAAAAGCGTTGCCCTGTCACGGACTCTTATATTCTTCTTTCTTGCTGTCTCTGAGAATATCTCCTCTGAGAAATAGAATGAATTATGTTCGCCCTGCTCAAATGACAGATACGGATATTCCTCCAGCTGCTCGTTATGTATAACACTGCACTGGGCAAGCGGATGTTTTCTGCTTATGAATACATGTGGTCTTGCTGTAAAAAGCTCATGAAATTCAAGTTCATATGACTTTAAAATCTTTCTAATAACAGCCTCATTAAAATCATTAATGAACAGTATTCCAATCTCACTTCTTAACCTTGCAACATCCTCGATAATCTCATAAGTCTGCGTTTCTCTTAAGCTGAAATCATACTCATCCTGCCCGAACTGCTTTATAAGGTCAACAAATGCGTTGACTGCAAATGAATAATGCTGTGTCGATACGCAGTACTGCTTCCTGCCACCATTACCACCCTTATATCTGTCCTCAAGTATGGCTGCCTGTTCAAGTATCTGCCTTGCATATGAAAGAAAATCTTCTCCTTCCTTCGACACGCTTATTCCCTTATTAGTTCTGTTGAATATCGTAATATTCATCTCTTTTTCAAGTTCATGAATTGCATTGGTAAGGCTTGGCTGTGAAATATATAATTTTCCTGCCGCCTCAGTAATCGTGCCTGTCTCTGCAACCATAACGATGTATCTTAACTGCTGTAATGTCATACTCTTACCTGCCTGAATAATATTTAAAATATTGTAACACATTTTTGTTGTTTTTAAAAAATATTATGATACAATCAGCCCGTAAAAATTTCTGATTATGAACGGAGGTGGATTTTCATGGATAGTTGCGATCGTATAGGACGAAGTAAGAACTGCGGTGTATACTATAAGTGTAAGCTCGGAATGTGGCTGTCTGTGAGAATCTCATAACCACATTCTAATAAATTGTGCCTTTTATACATCGCATCAGAGGATCCTTACTATCACAATCATCTGTAGCGATGTATTTTTATGCCCAATTCAGGCAAGAAGGAGGTCACAATGAACAAAGTATTATTTCCAAAGAAAGATTATGTAAAAGAACTTGGCAGGATTTTTAAGTCATCTAAGAATTCACAGAAATTAGTTAAGACACTTTCTAAATATCATGAGAAGGATATTGCTGAAGCAATCACTCTTCTTACACCTGCTGAAAGACAGCATATATATAACGTTCTTGATGAACATATGATTGCTGAGATTTTCTCTTATCTTGATGATGCCAAAGATTATCTTGAAGAATTATCTTTAGAGAAAGCTGCAAGAGTTGTCTCTTACATGGATTCTGATGATGCGGTTGATGTACTTGACGATTTGTCAGAAACTAAGAAGAATGAAATTGTAGAGCACTTAGACGCTGATGCAAAGGAAGATGTCCAGAAGCTTCTTTCTTATGAGGACGATGAGATTGGTAGCTGCATGACTAATAATTTCATATGCATACCAGATAACCTTACTATAAGAGAAGCCATGAGTGCCCTTGTCAAGCAGGCTGGCGAACATGACAATATATCAACTATATATGTAGTTAATAGTGCTGACAAATTTGCCGGTGCAATTGACTTAAAGGATTTAATTATAGCAAGACAGAATGATAACCTTTCCGACATAATAAGCAGTTCATACCCTTATGTATATGAGCATGAAAATATCAATGAATGTATTGATAAGATTGCAGATTACGAAGAGGATTCCATTCCTGTACTTACTGATGATGGAAAAATATGCGGTATTCTTACTGCAACAGATATAGTTGAACTTGTTGACGATGCAATGAGTGATGACTATGCAAAGCTCGCTGGTCTTACTTCAGAAGACGATTTAAGCGAGCCAACTCTTGTAAGTATCAAGAAACGTCTGCCTTGGCTTATTATACTGCTGTTTCTTGGAATGGCAGTTTCATCAGTTGTAGGAATATTTGAATCAGTAGTTGCTGTCCTTCCGATTGTAATATGCTTCCAGTCACTCGTTCTTGACATGGCTGGTAATGTCGGAACACAATCACTTGCTGTAACTATCCGTGTACTTATGGATGAGACTTTAAGTGCTAAGAAGAAGTTATCCCTTCTTTTCAAAGAGATGAAGATTGGTTTCATTAATGGTGCAAGTCTTGGAATCATGGCACTTGTATTCTTAGGTTTCTATATTCATATATTCAAGAAATATGCGTGGATGTCAGCATTTTTAATATCTGGCTGCGTCGGATTATCTCTTATTGTTGCTATGGTTGTATCAAGCCTTGTGGGAACAATTATTCCTATGTTCTTCCACAAGATTCACATTGACCCGGCTGTTGCGTCAGGTCCGCTTATCACAACCGTGAACGACCTCGTTGCTGTTGTCACTTATTACGGACTTGCAATGATATTTCTTGTTGAGATATTTCATGTGTAATGCTAATCCATAATACAAAAATAGGTATCACCTGCAAATGCTGTGATACCTATTTTTTTCTAAGGAATGAACAGAATTAAGTATTTCTCCATCATCAAGATTAATAACTGTCATTATATCTGTATATTCATCTCCAACATACAAATGTAATGTCATCTTATCATCTGTAAATTGTATATTTGAAAACTGAAATTTATCATCAGTAACATTTGATTTCCATACAGGATTTCCTTTTAAATCATATTTCTCAAAAATGCCTGTTTCATTATAATAAAGAACAACTCCATCCAGACATTTTATCAGACCATTGCACGAATCTACTGTCACAGGATTATATACATTTTCACCATTCTGATTATTAATTACATACAGACTGTTATCGGTTGCAATATATATATTATTAATCGTGTAATCATATCGTAAAAATGATGAATCATCAAACCCTCTGCTCCATATACAATTATTTACATCTGAGTAATATGATATCCTGATATGTTTATATGATTTATTATATTCGATTCTGTAAAAATGTTTTCCATCTGCCGCCGCCCTGATAATCGTGTCATTATCTGCTGTTGAACCGCTCTTCCTTATCAATCCGCCATTCTGATATATTTCATAGGCTTCTTCATCAGATATATTATCAAATTCACATATCATAAATGCATATTCCGGATAATGTAAGCTGTCAAATATAAAATCCTTTTCATATACAGCTTCCCTCACAGACACCTCTGTTCCAAAAGGTAATCCGCATATGCTTTCAGATAGTCTTTGCTGAATTTCTCCTGCATATCTGTATTGACATCATTTAATATTACCCGGTTAGCAAGACATTTAGGAATATTATATATGTTCTGATCAATAGTATAATTCTCTAATGTCAGAAACTCGGCATATACATATATTCTGTCACCTTCTACTACATGAGTACCATTAGATGAGCTGCCGGCAACTGAGATATCATCAAGCTTTCCCTCAAGCATAATACAGGAATTCCATTTATCCTCCTGAAGCCTGTTATATGTCTGATTCCAACTGACCAGTAATATAAAACTGTCTTTATCAGTTTTAACCACCTTTTCAACTACTGCCTCAAACTTCACCTGCATATTTTCAAATATATCAGGATATCTTATAAGAAATTCATACGAAAAAAGATTCATATAATTATTATCATAATATTCTATGATATTCTTCTGACTGTCCGTATAACGATTGGTATTCTCTATCTGTGATATATTTCCATACATCATTCCATATGAATAATCATTATACACATCTGATTGTGTAAATGTATTATCTGATTTCTTATGTGATTTAATTATTATGCCTGTTATACTTATCAGCAGGACACTGGCTATAACAATTACTCCGGCAATTATGGCAATAAACCGTCTATGCTTTTTATGAGGAACATCTTCTTTAACAGCAACTTCTTCATCAAGCCTGTGAACACAATATGGGCAGAAAAATTCATCTACCGGAAGTTCTTTCCCACAAAATGGACATTTCTTAAACATATTATCCATAACTCACCTGTTATTTACTAAAGACTTCATTATTATACTCTGGCAGCAGCCACATTGCGGTTTTGTCTTCTGCAACCCTATGTGTTGTTAAAGATAACTGTCCTTCTTTTAATACTAATGCACCTTTTCCGGTATTGCCCCAGCCGTCATCATTGTAAGAAAATTCCACAATATTATCATCTCCAATAACACCATCAACTATCACACTTGCAATCCTGTTGCTTGGAGCACTGCTTACGCATGTTATTGTAAATCTGATATTACTGCCTGACACACTCTGAATCTCTATTGTTGAACCACCCTTTGTTTCAATTGATTCCTGTGAATCACCATTCTTATAGTACACACCTGTATAATTCTCATCACCAGACTGCTGATTATTCCGTATAACCTCTGACATGGTATTCATCTGGGTTTCAGTAGAAATGTTATTATTCTTAACATTTGTGCTGCCTTTACAGCCTGATAATACAATTACTGCACCCGCAACGCATAACATTAATAATTTTTTCTGCCGCATATTATTACTCCTCCAGTTAATTATGTCTATATTATACCACATGTTATTGAATCATTCTACAGATACCATTTTGATGTTTACAATTGATATTTATATATGCAGCTTATTATTTGTATTTATAGCAAATGTCCCATCTTCCACCTGATAATTCTCTAGCTAAATAAACATCTCCATCTGAATCTTCACCATAATATAATACAATTTCAACCCCATTGTTTTCATTTCTTATAGTTACAGTCTTGTTATCTCTATCATATTTATATGTACCTGAAGCTGTCATATGACCATATAAATAGAATTCATATTTACCATTCTTTAATATATATCTCTCTGATTCATAATTATTAACACCATATGTTTTCAGATATGTACCATCTACTTTAGAGCCGCCAAGTCTGAAGCTTCCTGTAATTAAATAATTAGCCCCCATTACTATAGCAAATATAACTGCAATGGTTACTATTATTTTCCTGCTCTTTCCTGAGCCTGAAACATTATTTATCTGTGGTGCTGTGTCTGTTTCTTCATCTATATACTTGTCAAATCTTGACTTGACATAGCCGCAGCTACAGAAGTCTCCCTCATTTACTTTTGAACAATTCGGACATTTCCAATAATTCCCCATATTCTTTTTCCTCCATTATTTAATATAATCTGCTACATCCTATTAGCTTTATATAGAGTAAGCATTATTTTCCAATTTTTTGAACCATCAGTCACTTTATAATCATTGCCACTTACACGCAAAAAACTTACAGTAAGCACCTTTGCAAATGATTTACTATTATTATATTCAATCCCTACAGTGTAGGTAATAGTATCTCCCTTAGATGTAACAGTATATTTATATTTTGAATCAGTATCATAACTGGTTGAATTCAGATATTTGCAATAATTACCTATAACTGACATTATAAGTTGATTATCACATTTAGCACTTGCATATGAGTGCTCGCTATTAACTTTATTAGACTTTGTTCCTGTTTCAACTTTTTTCTCTTGTGAAAAAATGCAAATACAACTAATAAAGCTGAAACTATAACTGCTATTCCTATAATCAGTCCTTTATTTCTGCCATTTGAAGCAGACTGTACCTTATAGTCATATGTCATCGGCGTTTCTTCATCTATATACTTGTCAAATCTCGATTTGACATAGCCGCAACTACAGAAGTCACCCTGATTTACTCTGGAACAATTCGGACACTTCCATTTTTCTTTTATTATTTGGGGTATGTCCTTCTCTGGTACCTGATTCTTATATTCCTCTTCTGTTGCTGCTTCTCCATCGGACTTTAAACCTCCGCAGGCACATGTTCCTACATAATCCATATTGATTTTCCCACAGTTTTTACATTTCCAATAATTCCCCATATTCTTTCGTCCTCCATTAAATTTAATTGGTAAATTCAAGCTTTCCTTCCGGATAACTTATATTAGCTTTGTGGCTCTGCGTTATTGTCACATATATATTTTTATCCTGAAAGATTAGCTCCAAACTGCCACTGTTATCCCTGCCATCATTAGCAAATTCACATGTCAGACAATTATCTGAAATATCTGAATCGAACTTAATAGACGACTGCCTTCCATCATTAGCGATAACATTTACGCTTCCCTTTGCATGCGTATCACTATATGAATCCACCGTGAGTGTATATGTAAATCCCTGTTTTAATAATATTCTCGTTCCTGAATAATTGTATTTATTCACCGCCCTCGTTGTTTCAACAGCCCGCGTCTCCTTTTTCGTTGTTTGTTTATTTGTATTCTGTTTAACAGTTGCTTCCCTGCTTTCCTTGGTTTCCTTTTTCTGATAATTTTCTGTAGCCTGTGATTTTGTTTCTTCTATTGTACTGCTGGCTTTAGTTGTCTGCTCCTGTTTGCTTTGCTCATCTTTTAAATTTTCATATCCATATTCTCTGTATACGATATTCATGTTTTCCTGTTTATTTAAATCAACTAATTTAACATTTTTATTTTTCCTATGCACAACCTCTGGTACTACCGGAAATAATCGTATATAAACTATATTTTTGGTTGTCATATCAGACACATCCATTGTCGCCACTGTATTACCATAATATAATTGTGAATTCTCAGGAAATTCATCTACTGTCCCTGATGCTAAATGCGCATAAAAGCACTAAATTGCCATCGCTTTTTTCCGTGTCCTTATTTTCTCCGTTTACAGCTAATCGCCACCCTGCAAGATGATATAAAAAGCCATGTATCATATCAGCATTATCTCTTAGATATTCTTCGTCACTTTTGTATTCTCCAGTTTTACTTTTTAGGAAGCCTGAATAAGCTATAGTTATACAATCTACATTCCAGTTTTTATAACTTATTACCAAACTTGTACCATCAGAAACTACATCTGCTTTTGTATAAACAATATCTTCTGAATTTTGTGGATTTACATCCAGATTAATTTCTCTATTCTCTCCTGTTAATAATTTGACAAAATTCTTACATAATTGGTCAATATCAATATTATCGTAACACGCCCCTAACTGATAATCATCTCCCGTTATAATGCTTCCATCACACTTCTTCTTCGGAGTAGATGAAACAGAACTATATTTATTAACTATTGATATTACAATAATAAAAACAACAAATGCAGCCAGACCTATAATAGCTGCTTTCTTTTCTTTTGACATAATTTAATCCCCCATATTTAATTAATAAAAAAACGAATTAGTCTGGCATTATATTACCAAAACTAATTCGTTATCTGTTAAGCACGCTGCTTAGTTTAATAAATGTTTTCTCAATTCACTAATATTGTAATACCTGTCATCCGGATTAATTCTTGTGCATTTCTCTACAATCTTTCTATATCTGCCGGAACACATTTTCTTTGATTTGGTGTTCTCCGGTGAGCATTACATTTATTAATACTCCTAATGAATATATGTCCGTTCTTATATCCGACTGCACTATACCATACTGCTCCGGTGCTGCATATCCTGCTGTACCTAAAAGTACTGTATCCTGTTCT